>ERZ778029.2261-NODE-2261-length-13449-cov-3.764969_pt1 | contig 13449 bp, 14 predicted proteins | sample MGYA00375759_ERZ778029 | MGnify/ENA primary metagenome ERZ778029 (study PRJEB29350, sample SAMN05389819) | bioreactor metagenome | isolation source: Ammonium sulfate bioreactor | place: South Africa: University of Cape Town | collected 2014-04-04 ...
CGCATCGAATGCAATACATTTTCCATCGTTTGAACGAGCTCGTTCGGTCTGTGCCTACCGAAGTCGGTTGATTTACTTGAGCTTTCTTTTTTTCATCTATTTTGCTTTTTTTCCCCTAGTTCTTGACATTTTATTTTTCCTAAGTCTACGTTTGGGTTTTGAAAGTACGCGTAAGAATATGACTGATTCGATTCGAATCTTTTTCGCTTGCTTTCAATCGACTCATGAACCAACCGAAGAATCAAATCGTATACGTACAACTACAGTCATCAGTAAAGCTTTCGAATTTCTTTTTTGTTTCTTCTTCTTTCGAAAATGAGAAATTTCAGATGTTTCATCAAAACTTGGTACATCTCCAACATCACCATTTGGACAAACTATGAATACAATCAGTACCGATGGAGATGAATACTGTCGAATAACAATTGATAGTCTAACGAAATCGTATAAAATAGGTTCACCTGTTAGACCGAAAGCTTATCAAGGACGACAAACACGAAGTGCAAGTCATAGTCTACTAATAAATCCAACTACTGAAGGTAGAAATTTAATTTTAGAGAGAAAAAAAAATGAGATATTAACTTGTTTTTCTTATAGATGATAGTTCATCGATGAATATTCATACACGAGAATCGAATCAACAGGAAGTTGACGCAACATTTACTAGTGAATTAGCTTGTACAGCATTCGTACAATTCTGTCGTCTTTGTGGAGAGTAATTGCAATTCGATTGACAAAATGTAAATAGCAAAAATGTTTTCCTTTTTAGTCAACATATGAATTCATTAGTCAAACGAAATGATACGATCTATGCATGGATTTCTGATTCAAATACTATAAAAGATGATTCTCTATCTGCAAGTAACGTTTTAATGTCGATTCGTGAACGAGATTATCGACAGTAAGAATTTGATGTTTTCAAAGAAATCGGTTTTGTTTTCATATATTTTTGAAATTTTAAGCACATATTCGGAGGATAATCGATTTCTACGTAAAAATTGGCTTTCATATTGGGAACATGAAGTTGGCCGAAGTGAAACGACCGGTTTTAGTTTTAAACAAATTCATCTACAATCTTTCGTTGGTAAATCGAACAAAATAGAAGTTCTATTTAGTTTCATATATAAACAATTTAGGTCATACAAATGCTGTTCGAAGTTTATGCGTACTTGATGATGAATCAACATTTCTTAGCGGTGGACGTGATCAAAAATTACTCATTTGGAAAGTTGAAAATCAAAATGATAATGCAATTAAAGTTGAAAGTCGATGGTCGTATACGAATTATCGTAAATCAGTTTTTGCTATATCATTCATTGAAAGTCTCCGATTGGCAGCAACATGCGATGGTTCGATTCAAGTCTTAGATCCATTTCGTGGTCAGATGGTTTATCGTTATGCTCAACCAAAAGAAACATTACCATTCGCAGCCATAGCTGCAATGCCTTCGCCAAGTACGAATATTCTCGCAGCAACTAATGATGGAGTAGTCAGGTCTCAAATTCGAATTACTATTGATTTATCATGAAAATCGATCGTGACTTTTTAGATTTCTTGATGTTCGAACGAAAGCACTTGCCTATGAATGGAAAACTTCGTTGTCAACTGGTGGTAAAAGAAAAGATTTTGTTATTGTCGATGAAAAAAATGTTAAATGAAACCTTTAGGTCAAGTTAAAACTCTAGCAATCAATCCACATGCTTATTCTGCTTTGATTGGATTTACGACTGGGAATGTCTCGGTATTTGACATACGATCAGGAGGAATTATGGGCACATTAAAGGTTCCTGAAGGAGAAATTTTAAAAGTAATTCATACGAGCGATTAGTTAATTGTTTGACTCAATAAAAAAAAATGAATATTTATCTTTAGGCAAATTTTTATAGTCGTAGTCGATTTTTTACTAGTTCTGGTGATGGTTCTATCTTTCTTTGGAATACAAAAGAACTTGCACAAGCTACTCCAACATTATTAAAATGTATTTTTTCTCTACCAAATACAATTACTATATTTTATGTTTAGCACATGTTGATCCTGCGCCTTTTGTACTGACAACACGTACCGGAGAATTCATTGTCGCTACGCAAACAAATAAATTGTGCATTTATTCGACTACGAAAAATGGAACACAAGTAACTTGTTTGATTTCATTGTATATTTTGATTTTTCTTTCAAATCATTCTTCTTAGTTCGATTGTCAATCAACTCGTCTTCAAGCAGATAATGTTAAAGGTACACTTTCATCATTGGCATTGTTTCCTGAAAATCGTCTTCTACTCTTCGGTTCCGACAATGGAAACATTGAGCTACTATGTTAATTGCTTATTGTTTTCTATTCTCTGCAATATTTATTTCTTCATAATGCATTTTATTGATTCCAAGAGATTGATTTGATCTATTTTCTAATTGTATGTGATTTTCTTTTTTCTAAAATAAAAAGACAGATAAATAAATTCTCAACTTATTATGAAAGATGTTCGAACTGTAATTGATCTGTCGACTGAATGTTTTGTTAACAAAACTCTCGATTTATGTGCTCGAAGGTGTTTTTAATCGATAATGCAAACGATTAAATCAACTCGAATTTGATTAGTTCATATTTTGTTTTCTTTTAATCTTCTTATGTAATTCAATATTATCATTTGTTATTTCACAGACGTTTTTTTTCTCAGTATTAATCGAAAAAAAGAAGAAATCGAATGTCGAGATTGTTCTTTATCGTTGATTGATTGTTATTCGTATGTTGATAATCATTTTTCATCGAAAAAAAAAGATTGAAGATGAGCTTTCTCCTTTTACATATGTGAATCTCGTGAGAAATAGTCAGGAAGATCTTTTCGTCCTTGGCTTAATCATTGATATGTGGATAGTAAATGTCCATTCTCTCGAGGAAATGAATAAAGAAATTCTCACATCTTCGATTCTTGTTCTTCTATTGATGAGAGAATTACATTGCATATATAGCCTGACGTAATTATTCAACTCTTATTGTCATTCAATGTGACAGGATTCGTTCGTCGCTTTTTTCTCTCCTTTTTCTTTCTGTTTTTTTGATCGATCTAAATTTGATACTATCCCCATCTCATTTTGTCGACATTGACGTCTAAAACATGCTCGTATCTTTCGTATATTAGTCATTCAAATGCCTTTCATCATGTTGACAATCACTCGAGAGTTGACTTGCCATCAATGTGAACATCGAATGTACTATTGACCAGTAACGACTCTTGACTGTTTTGTCAGTTCGTATAAGAAACAAAAAAAAAAGAGAGAGAGAGAGACAGAAAGAATGAATGGACGAGTGAGTAAAAGAAAGATCGTTAACCATCTGTTCTCTCGAGCAGTTTTGTTTGAATACGACAAAAAAAACCCGCTCGTTCGACTATTTTTTTTCCGTCGTTCGTTCTTTCTCTTTCTCTTGCTTCTTTTTTGACACGTTCGGACAATAAACGCGTGCCACGATGGTCGAGTCGTGTACAGTTCAGTTTTTTGTATGTTCTGCTTCATTATTATTGTCAGTGCTACGAGAAATTAGAGAGAACGACAATGGCGACGTCGATGATGACGAGAAAAAGACGGCAGCAGCGGGTGTAGTAAAAGCATAGAGCTGTAAAATAAACAGTAAATGGAAGAAAGCAGAATCTATATGCACATATATATACATATGCATGCAGAGCGAGAGCACGATGAACAATGTGCGTCTGACTAGCTTCGTGTATATGGCAAATAGTTGCTATTTTTCCATTACTCATACGGACACAAAAGATGATTTGTTATTCTTTTTTTTCTCTCTCTTCTTCTTTCAGCAAACTGACGATACTGTAGTGTATTGCGGCATAATTATTGTCTTCGATCATCACCATTTCTTTAAGCTTTCATCATTATTGTTTTCTTTTGCTATTCTTATCCTAACTCCGCCTTGATTATTGTTCATTACAAATTGTCCATATCTTCGGTACGGTAAGATGAAAAAAGAAAAAAAATCACAGAGCTAAAAGCAACAGTTGTTTCTCCCATCTTTGTCATCGTTCAATTTCATAATCTCATTAGTAAAGTAAATGGTTAGATTCAATCTATGGCATATTATTACATCGAATAAATAAGGTCGATGAAGTGTGCAACGATGCAAGAATGAAGAATATTCCTATTGAATGAACATATGATTATTTATATTTCTATCATTTTGTAGGTTTTCTTCCTGAAGCTATAGGAATGTTATTCGCACCTCATCTTGTCATCTCTTTGACCTCGTTAGAAAACAAAGTTCATGTCTTTTGGCTTCTTCCTATTAATTTCTTTAAATATTCAACATTTATCGTTTGCTATTTCTATCATTTTTAATTTTGATTCTTGATTTTCTGCTGTTGTTGTTGCTGTTTGATCACTTCGATATTGGCGTGCTATCGACTGCTTAAGCATTCAATTGATCATCTGTTGAATTCGGCGGCATCGATATATACCCAAACCAGAGATATAAGAAGAAGAAAAAATCGACAGATGCAATCAAATCAAGTGAATAAACGAGGGAGGAATGCCAACGGGCGACACAACGAATCTTCTCTCCGTTTTTCTTTTTGATAATCAACATGGTTGGTTGCATGTTCATCATATACACACGTATATTCTAATGTATATTGTTTTAAATGAGAAGTAATTCACATTCCGCTTCGTAGGTTAATTGTACGATGACGATTGCAATTAAAATGGACTCTCAATATTCGTTTCTTTTTCTCGTTCTATCCTGAAGGCTATAAACTGAGATTGTAATCAATATTACCCATGAGATGATGATGACCGACATGAGTTTATGCACAATTCAATTAACTGTTTAGTTGTTCGCGTTCGTAGTGATATCTTATCGTCATTCGATCGACATATCCGTTGCTAATTCGAAGTTGACCTTGTGTGTGTTCAAACGAAACCGACATTATTGAGAAAGGCGACGGAAGTCATAGAACTATTCATTGAGACATAGAGAAAAAAGCGATATGAAGTGACCGAATGTCGACAACGGCCTCTTGGTCGTCATTGAACAATTTAATTACACGGATAGAAAGTAACATAGACATTTATGAGACATTTTCCTTTTCAATGATTATCGATGATTAGTCTACAGTTTTCAATAGTTAGTTTGAAAAGAAAAAAGAAAAATGGTGTAATTATCCGTCTATTTTATATAATATTACTCCATTTATGTCTCTTTTTTATTCTTATCATTCAAGAAGAATGTCTTTCTCTCTCTCTCTCGTTGTTAATCTGCTCAGACAAGGAAAACAAACAGTAGAAATATTTCGAGGCTGGTTTTCTTCTTTTGAAGTTTTCTTTTTCTTGTCTATTCAAGATAAACAGACAAATGTATTTTATCTTATCAAACAAACGAATGCAGACATGATTTGTGAATGAATCCAATAGAAAAAAATATTATTACATTTCTTGGTTCTTTTTTGTTCGTCGGTGACATCGATAATAACATGTCTTCTATTGTTACAGTTTTTACATCGAGATGATTAACTGAAGGAAAAAACAAGCGAACGAGAGAGATAGAGATAATACAAAATCGTCACAACGTCTTTATATTTTCTTTTTTTTCCTTGTTCAGGTTTTTTCTTGTGAAAAACGGAAGGATAGATGAACACAATGAGTATTCGTCATCAAACTTGCCGTCTCTTAACTTTTTCTTCTTCCTTTTCTTCTTCTTCTTCTTTCTTTTTTCTGGCTGAATTTTCAGAAGAGTAACTCTCACATGGTCATGACACAGAAAAGAAGAAGAAGAAGAAGAAAAAAAAAATGACAATACCAAAGTTTCTTTCTTTTTTAGTATGAGCTAATATTTAATTCGTATTTTTTATTCTCCTTACAATCATGGAACAATATCTTCGACAACGCATTGATTGTCCACCGCCAGGTGGTACACGTATATTAATCGAAGAAAAAGATAGTATTATTAAAAAACAACGAGAAGAATTAGCGAAATTACAAACACAACTGAAAACAATTCAAGCTGAACGTGATTATCTATTTTCATTGTTATCTAATGAACAACAATTAAATCTTCGAAATCATATTCATATTACCCCAACTAATAACAATAGAATGTAAGCATTTTCTTTTCTACTCAATTAGTTAAGATAGTATGCAATTGAGTACATTTAAATCAAGGTTATGCATATATAGTTTTTACGTAATCAATCCTGAGCTTGATTGAATGAGAGTATATATATATCTAATGTAGAAATTTTGTCATCAATCGCCAAACAGATAGATAGATAAATATGTAAAGTTACTATCATCTGCGCGTGTCAAATGTGTGAGTATATATTTATATATATATATATATATGCACTATAGGGCGAATAATGGCAAGAAATATTGATCAAACTCGTTTTTCTTCGATGCAGATGCCATCATTCATCAAATTGACAATTAAACAAGCTTCGAACTTGTTCAGCCTTGACATTTGTCAGTTCTTTTGGATCGATCTTAATAAATATAAATATATATATCTTGAGATGCTAGAGACATACGTCATGCTCGCTATTTTATTGATCAAATATTGGTTCTCAAAGTTAAGCATAACGAACGAGAAAAAAATGACTATTTTTACTTGTTTATTTTGATCAATAAGCAATAATCGTTCTTTTAATCATTCCAAAGCAAAATAATCAAATACGATTGTCATATTAATATTTGTTGTTGTTTTTTTTTCTGCTTTAATTTCGATCGAGAATTATTCAGTCACGCAAGGAAGAAGTCTTTTCTTGTTCTTTCTATTTTTCTATTGTTATCTTGGAAATGCTTTTAACTTCGAATACGACTTCTTCCGATTGATCCTTCGTTTTGAATTACATATTAATTCGAATTTTTTTTTCTCCATTGAAAGATATGAACAACAATCAACAATAAAAAATCAATTGGATGCATATGAACTCTCTCAAGATCTTCATGATAAGCAAATTGAAATGTTAGAAAGAAAATACGGAGGTAGTCTACGTTGTCGTCGTGCAGCAACAACCATTCAACGTGCCTATCGACAATATAAATTAGAACAAAATTTTCGTCATTTATGCGCAACAATTAAAACAAATAAACGTTTGTCATGCACATTTATCGATCATAATAAGAATACGAACAATATTAATAATCATCAAACAATAAAACCTTTAAAACCATGTTTACGTACATCGAAAACAACGGCAACTAAATCTCAACTAACCACAAATACAGACGAGATTTTAAATAGTTCAACGAGTTCGTCATCATCGTCGAATACACCGACGAATTCAGATACAGTCGTGAATAATTTTACTGAACGTCATCTCGATCTACCATCGATTAATTTCGAACATTTTATCGAAACAACTAAAAAACAACAACAACAGCAAAATACCAATCGTAAACGTGTCTGTATTGTCACTGATAATCCTCCATCGAATAAAACAGTCTACGATCAAATCGATAATATGAGTGATTTCGTTGATAATCATTTAAATAAACCTCTTGTTCTCGTTGAATCAACTCCTGTTCATACCAATGGACATAATGGTTTATTGAAAGCTCAATTACCATCGCCTATTCCGGATTTAAATTATTATAAACATTTTACTGATTCACCTGTACATCCAAGAAAAAATCTACCACAAAAACCAACACCACCCGTTCGAAGTCTATCATTGAAACCTCGTTCAACATTACCGCAAACGACAAATGGAAATACTTCACCTGTTTGGAAACGGAAAACATCATTAACGATAACAACAACAACAACAACAACAACACATGAAAATGATTTCACTGACTCATTTACCGACAGTCCAAGTCATTCAATACTTCAACGTATGAGTCCATCATCGACAACAAGTTCAGATCGTGATAATATGAGTTTACAATCGACAAGTAGCGGTTCGAATTCTTGTTCATTATCAACTAGTTTAGAAATTCATCATCCACAACCATTATTAATTCAACATCAACCTGTTCTACATGGAGATGAGCGAACATCGAATATTAAAATGAATGAAACCTATCGACGACGTTGTTATCGTGCTGGTTTAAATATATTTAACAAGTAATTCAATTAAATTCTCGTTTTTTTTTTAAATAATACTTCAATTTGTATTGATCTTCAAAATGAATAGAAAACCAGAACGCGGTATTCATTATCTAATTACTCATCGTTTTCTCGATAAAAATCCTCAAACCGTTGCACGATTTTTACTTTCACGAAAAGGTCTAAGCAGACAAATGATCGGCGAATACCTTGGCAATTTGCAAGATTCATTTGCTATGCAAGTTCTAAGGTAAATATTTCATTGAAGTTTCTTGTTCATATTAAATTAACGACAAATTTAAATATTCTTTTTCTTCTTCGTCTTTATTGCAGTGCATACGCTAATGAATTCGATTTTCATGATATGCCAATTGACATAGCCTTGAGAAAATTTCAGTCATCATTTCGACTACCGGTAAGTACATGGAAAAAAGAAGAAGTCAAATTAATTAAACTTTTTCATTCACATATATACTATATATGTTCTCTCGTTTTCTTTATTAAAGGGTGAAGCACAAAAAATTGAACAATTGATGAAAGTAAGTCTAACATAAAGTATACTCGACAATGTGCATATGTTGATTAAAAATGATTGGCTCAACAATGAAGTATCATTATCTTTTATTAATTCAGGTTTTTGGACAACGTTATTGTGAAATGAATCCATCATCATCAATAGCAAATATCGATACAATATTCGTTCTTGCTTTTGCTATTATTATGTTAAATACAGATCTGCACAGTCGAAATATTAAACCAGAGAAAAAAATGCGATTAGAACAATTCATAAAAAATCTTCGTGGTAAGAACAGAACACATTGTTTTCTTTTTCCAAGTAGAAAAAAACACGCACACCCTTGGTTTATTTGACAATTTCTTATATATAGTAAATGTCGAGTTTGCTTCTCAATGTAAATACACACAGCACGGAATCTAATGAATGTTTCAGAACTACTGCAGGCTATTAGCTATTCTTAAGAAGGAAAGAAGAAATCCGAACGACACTGATTAGCAATTTGTCACTTTTTTCCTCTTCATTGATTTGCCTGTTTAACAAATATGTTCGTGATGCGAAGGATTAGACTACGAATAAGTTTCTTTTTCTACTTTAAATATGCACTTCTTTGATCGGATAAGAGTAAATGCAATATAGAATTTCTTGTTTTTTTCGTCATCATCATTCCGATGAATGTATATACATAACTTGCGTGTAAGATTAATTTGTTGATATAAAAAGAAAAATTTTAATGTTCACTCAATGTTGATACCGTTAGTGATGGTGGTTACAACATCAAGATTTCTTTTCCTTTATTTCTTCTTAATGAACCACGCAAAACTAATACATGAAAATTATCCCGGATGGAAGATGTATTGTGCGCATCGATAGATAATCGAAAGGACAACATATATATAGTGAAAGAAAGAGAGAAGAATTGAAACTCATTTACTCGTTGTACATATGAGAAGTATACTGCCAGACATGAATCAATTAGAAATCGCTACTTGAAGTAAACAATACTAGTGCTGTACAAATTGACCATCTGTAAGTACCAAATAGAAAAACAAACATAAAAGAAAGAAAGAAGAAGCAAAAAAATGAAGATGTCAAACCAATAGAAATAAAATAGTCGTTTTTTTTTCTCTTCCGATTACATCGTCTTATCGACTAATATATTTGTTATTACTACATTTATATTATGTCTAATAATAAATAAATCTCTAATACATCAAACATCACATCGATGTTCGTGTTTTTCTTTCATCTATATATACACACACACACACACATACAAATCATAGAAACAAATCTAATCATCAAGTAAGATCTTCTATTACTATGAAATGTAATTCAACTAATAACTATGATAAGATAATTAAGTTCGAGATCTAACTATTTTTCTATTCATTTGTTCATTGAAAATGAGATGTGCATGTTGCATAGATTAGACGAGAAAAAGAAAAGGGATCATTGTATGTTGTCATCAAATCATGATGGACATATCGTTAACGAAGCGAAGCAAGAAACAAACGAGATGAAATAGATTAGACAACATTGAACGTTGATGTAAATGTAAAATGAAGCCTTCTCTGTCGTCGTCTAACTTCATTATTTCGATGCTCTTCTAGCGTTACAGAATAGTCAAAGAAATAGAACGCATAGTGACAGAGACATGGATGAAATGATTTGTGTGTTTGGTTTCATTTATAGATGGATATAAAGTTTCACTCTGTATGCAAAGATTGACATGATTAGTGCATTCCAATGATGACAGGCGAAATTTGATTTGGTCGATTCTATTATATATATATATAAATATATCTATATATATGGAATCTAGTTGAGAACTTGAGCTATTGACACTTCAGTGTGGATTAGTCTAATGATGTCTTTTAATATTAAAATAATTTTATTGATTCAAACGACTTTTCTTTAATATGACTTCATTGAGTTATATAATAAAAAAAAACGCAATTTATTTATTTCTTTTTTTTTCACGAATAGGAAAAGAAGAAGAAAAATGAATGAATGAGATAATAGTCTGAAATAGCTCAGGGCATAGTTTTAATCGAGAACGATCTATGTCATATTTCTATGAGTAAATATCATAGATTTTAGTCTAACTAAATCAAGAACATTCGTTGTTAATTATATTGAGTAAAGAAAAACGTTTTTTCTTCTTCTTCTTGTCTTCTGTGTGGTGTGTATGTATGCAAACGGAAGTTGAACAAGAAAGTAGAAGAAAATCGAATCATACGGTTTCTTTATATTTCAAACCAAAAGGAAACACCCATTACTACCGTTGCTTGAGGAGTAGTTTTTTTTTTGCATTTTCTTTTTCTTTCTTTTTTCTTCTTTATGTGTGTGTGTGTAGATTTCTCATCCGCTTGACTGCTATAAAGAGAATATATAAGAAAGACAAGAAACAAGGGAGAACCGATTTCCGCTTGCCGCACAATCCGACACTCATTCGTTAGAGACAAGTGGAGGAAAACGCTTTTCTAAGAACGACCATTCATTCATTCACTCACTCACTCATCTACTTCATCTCATCATCAATCTTATCAAGGTCTTTTCGGTTGCTAACTGCTCGTCTATACGCTTTGTAATTCAAATCGAATTTTCTTTCGGCTCGTCTAAAATTGTACGAGGCGATCTTCTTCTATGTCAATAATATTATTAACGTTAAGAAAGAAAGAAAGAAAGAAAAACTGAGATTCTGATTGTAATGATTGCCTTTTTCCTTTATTTCTTTTTATTGATAGAAGAGAAGGGGAGAATACAGAAAAAAAGCTAACGGGAAAATCGAGAGAAAGAAAGAGAAAAATCGATCGTTTTAGGTTTCTACAATAACGTAGTGATTTTTTCCGCAAATCATAGCAACGCTAGTGAACGGAAGCCAACCAGAAATGTCTCGTTCAAACTGAAGAAAAAATGAGAAACGAAAGAAAGAAAAAAAAATTGAAGGAGAACGGCTTCTCTATCTTTTTTTTTCTTTCACTAAATATATCTGAGAGAAGAAAAAGAAGAAAAAAAAAAGCGAGCGAAGAAAATCATCATCTATAAATCATCGACCGCTCACATGCAGTAGTAGTGCAGTCATTGCTATCGTTCGGTTGTCGTTATTACGATAGAAGGAAAAGAAAATGTTCTATGTCAACAGACAGACATTCAACTTGATTCTTTGGAGTTTTTATTCTTAACACTAATTAGACAACAAGTCAATCTTACGATTTTTTAGCTATCGATGATGGTGAACATCTAGATACAAATTATCTAACAAATATCTACGAACGTATCCGTGCTGAAGAATTTCGACCGGATAGTGATCATGTTACTCAAGTCGCCAAATTCGAGCAGACTCTTATTGGAAAAAAGCCAATCTTAGCAGCACCACATCGACGACTTGTTTGTTATTGTCGTTTGTATGAAGTCTATGACTTATCAAAACGCGAAAGACTTACGGCACATCAACGCGAAGTCTTTCTTTTCAATGATTTGCTTATCGTAAGTTCAATTATTTTTTCTCTTCATCTGACAACAAATTTATTTGTCTAGATTACGAAAATCTCAAGTAAAAAACGTCAACAATTACAATATCAATTCCGTCAAGCATTTCGTCTATCGGGAATGAATCTCTATCTTTTCGAAACATCACGTAATAGCACATCATCGTGAATTCAATTGCAATAACAACAAAAAAATTTGTTTGATTCGTTTAGATTATCAATATGGTGTTCGTCTTGTTCGAAAGCCTGATGCTAATCAAACGCATTTGATTACATTTAATGCACGAAATGAACATGATCGTTCGAAATTCTGCGAAGATCTCAAAGAAGCGATCTTGGAAATGGACGAAATGGAAGGTCTACGTGTTCAATGTGAACTTGACAAACTACGTGGCTCGTGGACATCATTAAATGATGTATCAAATACGAATGGCAATTCGAATGGTATTGTTTCGTCATTAATTGATTATCCAACAATAAAACGTGAAAGACCATTGTCAAGAACATTATCAAGTTCATTACTTGACATGACACTAACTATGAATATTCCACAAACATGTAAGAGTGTGTAAAAAGCAAATTTTTTTTTTTAATTTTCTGTCTCTCTGTCTTCTATAGTTAATAATCAACAGCAGCAGATAATCAATGATACATCTCGTAATTCTCAATGTTCAGTTGATAGTGGAATGGTAAATTAATTTAAAAAAAAACAAAAATAAAAACAAATAAAAATATAATTCGATCTTTTTCACAACCAAAAAGTGTCCATTCGACATGATTTTATGGGTGCTTTTGGGGTTGTGGATAAGAAGGATTAGTTGAAATTTCGCATTTTCTTACCATAGAAATAATTCTCAACAGTCCGTTTAATTGGAATTTTACTCTTTGTTTTTCAGGTTTCATTAACAAATGAATTTTCGCCAAATACTGGCGTACCTCTTCGTTCAACAGCAGTTACCAAATAAACTCTTATTGATTTTCTCTAAAAGCTAGTCAGTCAAATGTAAACAGTTGCTGTTTGTTTCTTTTCTTCTTCTTCTTTTTTTTACAGAATCTGTTGTTAATAGAGAACATTTTGTAAATATTTGAGAAAAAAAATTGCGTTTTTTTTTCTTTATCTCGTTGGCTGATTGTCTTCTCACAGTTGTGAATGCTTGAATGAAAGAAAGAAAGAAGGAAAAAAAAGAGAGAAATGAGCAATCGGTCATATTTAATTTGATTTTGTTTCTTTCTTCTTCCTTCGTTTTGCTAATCTAATGATACATGATTTGATTGTAGGAAATGAGATGAATATCGTCGAAGATTTTCTTTTGCCTTTAATGTTAATCGATGATTTTCATTTTGAAGTTGTTCGTATTCATTTGATAGATTGATTAATTCAATACATTGACGAT
>ERZ778029.2291-NODE-2291-length-13326-cov-5.125009_pt1 | contig 13326 bp, 13 predicted proteins | sample MGYA00375759_ERZ778029 | MGnify/ENA primary metagenome ERZ778029 (study PRJEB29350, sample SAMN05389819) | bioreactor metagenome | isolation source: Ammonium sulfate bioreactor | place: South Africa: University of Cape Town | collected 2014-04-04 ...
TCCGCGGGCGGATCGGATTTCACCGGCGCCATCGAGCGGTAGCCGATTCCCGCAGTCACCAGGACGGCAAAGACCGCGATGGCGACAACAACCGTGGATTTTTTCATCGCGCACTCTCCCGCGCCAATGCGAATGGATTGCCGACAAGCCCCTCGATGGTGGCGACGGCGACATGGAAATTCTGCTGCGCTTCCTGCTCGCGAAGGCGAGCCTGGACGACGCTCGCCTGCGCATCCAATACTTCGAGCAGGGTGAAACGCCCTTGCCCGTAGCCTTCGGCGATGGCGTCAGAAGCCTGACGCGCCTTCGGAATCGCAGAACCGCGCAACACCTTGAGTTCATTCAACGCGCCTTGCAATGAATCGTAGGCGCGGCCCGCGAGCACGATAAGCGTGTTCCGGTTGGCGGCCCGCTCCACTTTCGTCTTGGCGAGATTTTCCTGCGCCGACAGAATGGCGCCCTGGTTCTGGTCGAAAACGGGGATCGGGACCGAGAGCGTGAAGCGGACGGCATCGTCCCCGGTATCGTTGAAATGGCGCCACCCCGCCGCCACCCGCACGTCGGGATACGGCATGAGCCTCGCCAGCAACAGTTCGGCGTTGCGTTGCGCGTAGATCGCCGTCCAGCGGGCCAATTGCGGATTGGCATCGATGGCCGCTACGACGGACTGAAACGAGGGCGGCTTGCCGATCGCATCCAGCCGCCCGGAGACCGCCGAGAAATTCGGCGTCGTCCCGCCCATAAGCACCATCAATTCGCGCCGCGCGCTTGCGAGCGCTGCCTTCAATCGCTCGCGGTCAGCCTTCACCAGCGCGGAAGCGACCTCGGCTCGTCCTGTTTCCGCGGGTGACGATGCACCGGCATCGACCCGGCGCTGCAGAAGCGGGCTGATCTTGTCGATCGCGGCGACCTGCTCATTCAGAATCTGGATCCTGCGTTGCAGACCGAGCACGTTAAGGAAGGCGATGGCGGTCTCCGACAGAACCTCCAGTCGCACAGCCTGACGCTGGATCGCCGCGGTTTCGATGCCGGCACGTCCGGCAGCGATCCGTGCCTCGCGCTTGCCGAACAATTCGAACAATTGGCTGATCTGCAGCGTGGTCTCGGCCGACTTCGTGCCGCGATACACTCCAGAACCGAACGCATTGTCCTGTTCGTAGGAAATCTCGGGATTGATCAACGCGCCCGCTTGAATGCGTTGACCGGTGGCGATGCCGACGTCGCGCTCGGCGGCGGTCAGGCGGGGGCTGGCGGCGAGCGCGCGGTGAAGCGCGGTTCCCAGCGTGAGTGTTTGCGCGTGCGACGCCCCTGTCAGCCATGGGCTGGCCAGCAGAGCCGTCGCCAGCGCGAGACGCGTGGCGGTCTTGAAGAACATGATGATAACCAGACGAACGACGGAATCAGAGCGCTGACGCGCCCGGCGAAGCGTTCAGGCCAGGACCTTTGGTGGCGGGGTATCGATTCCGGGAGAAAGATCGGAATTGTGCGAAACCGGCGACGGCATCGTTACCGCGCGGCTTTCGATCACGACAGAAACCAGGATCGGCGAAGGCAGCGATGCTGAAAAGCATCCGTGACAATGGTGCTCCGTCGCCATGCCTTTCCCGGATGCGTCGGCACTCTTTGTCATAGACATCGTCACGACGGTTTTGCCGCCCGGAGACGTCACATCCATGCCAAGGAATTCATGCAACGCGCCGGACAACAGGTAGGCCACGATCAGAAACACCGCCGTGATCCCACGTGGAGTCCGCAGGTGCCGCCTTCCGGATTTGGTCGCAAGACGGATCAGAGGTAGCTCCCGGTTCGGTTCGCGATGTCGTTCTAGCACAGCAGTCGAACGCAAGTCGATGCGGATACTATAACCCTTGACGTGCTTTCTTCACGCGAAGCCGGGCATCCACCTCGCTTGAAAACGCCATATGGCGTTTCATCAGGCTGGCCGCAACGTCCCGACCGCAGCCATGGCGAGACGAATTGCCGCTACCCACGGCCGGCAGCAACGATACGATCACGCCTCGGTCAAAAACACATCCGTGCGTTGCGCCGTCATCACTCTCTGACCGGACGCCGATTCCAATTCGCAGACGGTATCGACCTGTACGAAACGCACGCGCTGCCGGACCAGCGTCAATCGTGCGCGAAGACGAAGCTCGTCACCGGGATGAACCGCACGGCGAAACCTGACAGCGCGAAACGCGGCGACCTGCCCCTGTTCGGAGCCTGTGACCGCATAGATTTCCTGAAGCAGCGCGGGAACAAGAGCCAACAGCAACTGGCCGGGGACGATCGTCTTTCCGCCCGACAATTCACGCGTCGCGCGCACGACATCGGTATGAATCCAGTTTCGATCGCCGGTCAGCGCAACGAAACGATCGACCTCGTCCTGCGTCACCGCAAGCCACCGCCCCGGAGCGAAGTCGCGGCCGACAAAGGCGGCGAGTTCAATCGCCGTGGCGACACGCAACGGCGTTTGCATGATCGGCAAGCCGCGCCCGTTCCCGGTTTTGCTGTTGTCGTCGCGACTGCCGGTCATATCGTCACCAGCAGCGCGCTGCCGCGCACGAAGGTAGGCAGTGCGGCAAAGCCTGGCTAGCCGCACCGCCAGGATCGCGCCCGACGCACCGATCGGGTGGCCACGCGCCAACCCGCCGCCTCCCCGATTGAGCGCCGATGCCGCCACCCCGATTCCTTCCGCGCAAACGATGGCCTGTGCGGCAAACGCCTCCATGATTTCGACGACCGCGAGCGCCTCCGGCGCGATTTGCCGGGCCTCGAGCAATTTTCGGGCGGCGGCAATCGGCGCGGCTCCAGGCATCGCGGGATCGCCACCGCATCGGGCCGACGCAACGATCCGCAACGGACGCGCAACGTTGAGACGCCGCAGCATCGTTTCGGAAACCACCAGCACGGCAGCGGCGGCGTCGGCTTCCACCGCGACCGTCGCACGCGTCACGCCAAACGCCCCGTCACCTGCGATCGGCGGCAGGCGCGCGCACAATGCCTCGGTCAATGCGCGGGGAAAGGCATCGCGCGACAATCCCGCCCGCGGCACCATCTCCTCGGGCGCGGGAGGATTCTCGATTGCCTTGCGATGACTGGCGATCGCGAATGCATCCTGCTTCTCACGCCGGATGTCGAATGTTTGCGCCAGCACCGCGGCCGCGGCGATCATGTCCGGGTCACGCGCGGGCCACGGCGAGAACGGCGGCCTGTCATAGGGCTGCGGCACTTCGCCGGCATGGCGCGGCCGGCGCGCGCGCAACGGCGACCGGCTGAAACTTTCGACGCCACCGGCGATAACGGCATCGGCGCCGCCGCTCAGGATACGATCGGCCGCCATCATGACGGCGTCGAGCCCACCGCAGCATTGGCTATCGAGGGTCAGCGCCGGCACACGGTCCGGCAATCCGGCACGCAGCGCGGCAAGCCGCGCCGGGTTGCCGCCGCCATAAAGCGCATTGCCGAAGATCACATCGTCAACGGCTTCCGGCGCAAGGCCGACATCCGACAAAACCGCGCGGATCGGCGCTTCGCCGAGTTCGTCGGCTTCAACGGCCTTGAACGCACCGTTGCGCGGCGCGACGGCGGTGCGGCGCGCGGCGACAAGATAGGCGGCGCTCACCGCAGCACCTGGCATCGTTCGCTTTCCCAGATGCGACGCAACGCCGCGAAATCGTTCTTGCCCGACGGCGTCAGCGGCCAGCGTGGCGGCAGCGCGAACCGGCGCGGAATCTTGTAGAGCGGCAAATGGCTGCGAGCATGGACAATCAGGTCGGAAGCAGCGACCGACAAATCCGGATGAAGCCTGAGCAGCGCCAACAGCCGCTCGCCGCGGCGTTCATCGTCGATACCCAGCACCGCCGCCGCCATCACCGTGGGATGGCTCTCAAGCACGCGTTCGATTTCTTCCGGATGCACATTCTTGCCGGACGTGACGATCATCCGGCTGGCGCGGCCGACAAGCCGCAGATAACCGCGCGCGTCGAGAGTCCCGATATCGCCAACCGACATCGCATCGCCATCGCGCAATAGCGCCGCTGTACCGCCGCAGGCATAGTCCATGAAGACGAATGGGCTGGCGACAAACACCTGGCCGGCTTCACCCGGCGGCAAGCGCTGCCCGCGATGATCCCGGATGGAGAGATCGACGCCGGCAAACGCGCGCCCCACCGAATCCGGCGGCACATCTTCGTCATCCTTCACAACCGTGACAAAGCTCAGCTCGGAAGCACCGTAGAATTCGGCAAAACGCGACGCCGGGAAATGCGCGCGCAACCCCTCCATCACGCGCCCCGGCCATTTCGCGCCGGACGACAGAACCCAACGCATCGTTGTCAACGGCGGTGCTTGCTCGCGCGTGGCGGTCTCGACCGTCATTTCAAGTTGGGTCGGCACGCCGTAGAGCACCGTCACCTGATGCTTTGCCATCAACCGGCAGGCCAGATTCGGACGAAACTGCCGGCACAGGATGACGGTCGCGCCGACATACAGTCCATGCGCAAGGCCATAGAGAAACAGCGAGTGCGTCAGCGCGCCCGGCGCGAGGACGACATCATTCGCGCCAATGTCGAACTCGCGGTCCCCGGCCCGGAAGCTCTCGACCCATGACAGGTGATGGCGTCGATATCCCTTCGGCAGACCGGTCGAACCCGAGGTGAAGCCGACATAGAACGGCGTCAACGGATCAGGCTCCCGCACCGCCTGGGACGAGGGGCTCGCGCCGATCACTTCCACAACCGTCTCGAACGGGCCGTGTGGATCGACCAGGGTCAACGCATGACTCTCGACAGAGAGCGCCGGATCATGAGTGATGACGAGGCCGGGTGACAGTTCCCCGATTGCGGCTCGCGTCATCTCGGCGGGCCAACCCGGATCGAGAATTTGCGCTTCGCGCCCGGCGCGGGCGGCGGCGAGAAACAACAGCACCAATGCGGGACTGTTGGGAAGATGCAACGCAACGCCGCGTCCCGCCGGGATGACGCCCGCAAGATGAGCCGCGAGACGATCCACGGCCCGATCGAGTTCCTTCCAGGTGACTGTGTGGCCGTCGCAGACCACAGCGATGGTATCGGGCCGCGCACGAACGTGCCGCGGCAGCGTTGCCGTAATGGTTTGGTGATCGATCACATCCGACTCGCGATCGCGGCCGGATAGCCACGATACGAAGCCTCCGCGACGAATGCGGTCGCCACGGCCTTCAGGAGATCGCCCGGCATGAACACAGCCGTCGCAACCAGCGCCTGCAGCAGATTCATCCGCGCCATCGCCATCAAACCGGCGATGCCACAGGCGTACTCCACGACGATGCCGCCGATAACCGCGGCAACCAGCGCCGCAGCAAACACCGGCAACCTTCTGAGACGCTCCATCACCAGTCCGCACACGAACGCGGCGGGGACAAAGCCGAGCAGAAAACCGACCGACGGCCCGAACAGCACGCCGAGGCCGCCACGGCCGCCGGACAGCAATGGCGCCCCCAGCAACACCACGAACAAAAACAACAGCACGGCGAGCGCGCCATGACGTGGGCCGAGAATGATCCCGGCGAGCATGACGCCGAGCGTCTGAGCCGTGATCGGTACGCCCATCGCGATCGGCAACATGACACCGGGAAGCATTCCCAGCACACCGATGACGGCCGCCATCAGGGCAATACGGACAATGGCTCGAGATTCCACGTGGCCTCTCCTAAGACGGCTTGCGTTGACGATCGGCGGCGACCGTGTCGAAGCCCCTCGCGTCGAGCGATTCCGCAACCCGGTCGGCGAGCTGCAGAATATCGGCCAGGAAAACGGCCACGAGCCGCACGGGAGCCCGCCGGTGGGTACGCGCCTTCCAGGCCTCCTCGCGCTCACGCCATCGGGCCATCAACACCGGGACAAAGCGCAAGACAAGCGCCACCGCAAGGGCCATCTTGCGCGGATTGACCCCGAGCGGGCGAAGCAGGCTGAAAACCGGTGCGAGCACATCCATCAACGCACTCATCGTCGTGGTCATGCTGACGAGATCGGCGAGCAGAAGCATCGCCAGCAGCCGCAAGCTGACGACACCCCCCGCATGCCAGCCGGCAGAGAACGCCTGCACGCCGCCAACAATGACAAGCAGAGGCACGATCGGCCGCAACAAGGCCAACCTTGCGAAACCGAAGCGCCCGAAGCCGGCATAGATCGAGAGAGCGACCGCCACCGCGCCGGCCAATATTCGCCAGTCATCCACCGGCAGCAGCAACAGGCTGGCCAGCACGATGCCCGCAAGCTTGATACCGGCGGGGACGCGGTGCAGCCAGGTCTTTGGCGCAAGGCCGTCGCTCATCATGCTGTGACGAGGTCCACGTCGGCAGACATCGCCGCATGCGCGCGGTAGGCCGGCAGCACATCAGCGGGCAAACCATCCTCACGAACGCGGCCCGCATCGAGCCAGATCACCCGATCGAACCGCGCGAGCAATTCGAGATCATGGGATGCCATCACGATCTGCTGCGGCAGGCTCATGATCTTGCGGGACAACGCGAGGCGGGTCGGGAGATCGAGACTCGAGAACGGTTCGTCCATCAGCAGAACCGACGGCTCGGTCGCGAGCACCGCCAGAATGCAGACAAGCTGCTTCTGTCCGCCGGACAATTCGTTGACATTGCGATCGACCCATCCGGTGCAGCCATGCTGCTCCAGCAACGCCAGCGCCTGATGTCGCGCCTCTCGCGCACGTAGCCCGCGCTCGGTCAGGCCGAACGCAATTTCTTCCCCGACGGTCGGGAATATGAGTTGATGATCCGGATTCTGGAAAACAAAGCCAACCTGCGCCGGCAATTTCTTGCGGTGCCGCACTGTCTCCAGCCCCGCCACGACAACCCGCCCACGGCTTGGCAACAACAGGCCGTTGATCAGCCGCAGCATCGTGCTCTTGCCGGATCCGTTATCGCCGATCACGCCGATGCGCTGCGTATCGAGCCCAAGCGACGCGATCGACAGAAGCAGACGGCCCGCGCGCCGAACCTCCACGTCCTCAAAGGCGATTTTGCTCGCAGCGGCCGCTCCATCGCTTCGAGCCATTCCATCACTTCGAACTATGGCGGGACGTTCTCGTAAAACATCAGGCATGCATTTTGACCATCAAGGCGATCCTTATCCCTTTCCCCCGGAACCAGATAGGACAGCCAGCGCAGTATAGTCTCTTGAAACGATCGTCACTACCACTTGCGCGGAAAGCCCTTCTTATGCTGTCTTTCCGCATCCTTCGACCGATCCGGCCGCCTTCCGCGGCCAGCGGATCGCATCGTGATGCGCGATCGCCCGGACCCAACGCCGTTACACGTCGAAGAGCCGATAACGCCTCGATTCGATCACGGGAAACAAGGACACGTTGACCATTGCGAACGGGAGGGTTTCGTGATGGCACGGCATCTCGCGACTGCCAACCTGAACACCATCGGCGGCTGCCGGGATCCTCGCTAGCCTTTCCAGACGACCGACTGTTCGTGACGCTTGATAAGCTCGGCCAACCTGCCGAAGCTCGCCGCGATGTGGTCCGAAAAAGCGGCGGCTGCCGGCGATTGCGGACTTCCGGCAAGCCGCAAGATGCCGAGCGCGCGCTGCGGATGCGGAACGCGCAACGGAAGCGCTGTAATGTCGCCCACCTTGCGATAGGCAAAGACCACGCCGTGCGGCAGAATGGTCAACGCATCCGTGCGCATCAGATAGTTGATGGCGCTGGCCAGCGAGCCACCGAAATAGCGAACGCTGACACCGGTCGAACCGAACGAGAGAAGAAGGGCGCGCATGTCGGCCTGAAGCGGGCTGTTGGGCGGGGGAGCGATCCAGGGATAGTCCAGGACCTCCGGCCCTTTCAGCTTGCGTTTCAACAAAAGCGGATGAGTCACGCGACAGGCCACGACATTGCGGCCCGGCAGGATGCTCTGGAATTCCATGTCGTCGCCGTCAAGGACATCCACCGGACAAATCGCGAGATCGACTCTGTCGGCTCGAATGGCATCCTGCAAATCGGGCATGTAGCCATAGCTCTGGACGACGCGCACGTCTGGACGCGCTTTGTGAAAATCCGCGATCAGGCCGGAGATCAGCGCATCCATGAAGAACTGCGTGCCGGCCACCCGCACCGTGCCCGCGCGACCGTATCTGAAATTGTCGACGAGTTCGGATGCCTTGCGCGACGACAACAGCATCGCCTGGCCATGATCGGCAAGAGCGCGGCCGAACGGCGTCGGTCGCAGCGGCCGACGTCCCTTGACGAACAGCGGTTCGCCCAGCCGCTTCTCCAGTATCGCCAGCGTGCGGGAGACGGCCGGCTGCGTCATTCCGAGGAGCTCGGCGCCCTCGGTCACGCCGCCGGCGTTAATGACGGCCGCAAGCTGGATCAGATGACGCTCGTCGAGCTTCATAGCAATCTGCTATATTATATCGCAAAGAAATCATCAATGATCTTCCCCCGGCCTGATAACGTTTTTTGAAACGGGAAACGCCATTGGGAGGGCCGATGAGGCAAACGCTGCCCATCGATCTAAGTGACGAGGCCACAAGCCGAGCGGTCGCCGAGCGCATCGCGCGGGCTGGCTCCGGACGCCTGGCGACCAGCATGATCGCGATCGTCGAACACATCCACCGGATCATTCTTGAACTTCGCCCGACCCGGGCCGAGTGGCGCGAGGCTATCGCCTATCTGACGGCGATCGGCGACGCCACGACCGATAACCGTCAGGAATGGGTGCTGCTGGCCGATCTCATTGGCGCGACCGCTCTCGTTGAGGACGTCAACAGCCGCCGTCCCAACGGCGCCACGCCGAATGCGCCCCGTGGACCGTTCTATCGTTCGGACGCGCCGCGTCTGGCGAACGGGGCAAATATTTCGCTGGATGGCCGCGGTGAGCCGTTGTCCGTCAAGGGGAAAGTCGTCGATCTCGACGGCCACCCGATTGCCGGCGCGATGGTTGAAACCTGGCAGGCGAACGGCGAAGGTTTTTTCGAGAACCAGCAGCCGGACGATCAGCCGGACTGCAACCTTCGCGGCATCTTCACGACCGACGCGAAGGGCGAGTTCAGCTACCTTACCGTGAAACCCGCAGGCTACTCGGTGCCGGCGGACGGCCCCGCGGGAAAGCTGCTTGATGTTCTCGATTGCTCCCTGCGCCGGCCGGCGAACATCCACTTCATCGTTTCCGCCGATGGCTTCGAGCCGATCACAACGCAGGTGTTCGACAGGGCCGATGCCGCCTCGGTCGAGGATGCGCTCTATTCCGTGCGGCCGGGTCTGCTTGGAGATTTCAGGCGGACGCGCCGCAAGGCTGTCCCGTGGAGCCTCGAGTTCACCTTTGTGATGGCTCGCGCCCCGAAGTTTCCGAAAGGCGTGTCATGATCGAATCCCGCCCCTTCATCTTTCCGGGCATCCGCTCGCGGGTCGTGTTTGGATCCGGCACGATCGCGCAGGTCGCGGCCGAAATGGAGCGTCTGGGACGCCGGAAGGCGCTCGTGCTCACAACGCCGCAGCAGCGCACGGATGGCGAAGCATTGGCGGACAAAATCGGTGGATCCGCACGGGCCACGGTCTTCTCCGGTGCGACCATGCATACGCCCGTGGACGTGACGCGTCAGGCGATCGACGCTTTCAAGGACAGCGGCGCTGATTGCGTGATCGCCCTTGGGGGCGGTTCGTCCATCGGACTGGGCAAGGCGATCGCGGTGCGCACCGGCGTCGATCAGATCGCTGTTCCGACGACCTATGCCGGCTCCGAGATGACCGACATTCTCGGCGAGACCGAGAACGGCGAAAAGACGACGCGGCGCGATCCGGCGATCCTGCCCGAGACGGTAATCTACGATGTCGATCTGTCGATGACGCTGCCGAAAGCCATGACGGTATCGTCAGGCATGAATTCGATCGCCCACGCCGCGGAAGCTCTTTACGCCCCGGATCGCAATCCGATCCTGTCGATGATGGCGGCCGATGCCGTCAGGTCCTTTGCGACTGCGCTGCCGGCGGTGGTGGCGAATTCGGCCGACTGGCGAGGGCGTGCCGATGCACTGTACGGCGCATGGCTGAGCGGCGCGACGCTCGGCGGAACCTCGATGGCTCTGCATCACAAGCTTTGCCATACGCTGGGCGGCAGTTTCGATACGCCGCACGCCGAGACGCATGCGATCCTGCTGCCGCACACCATCGGCTTCAACGCCGAAGCGGTCGGCGATCTGCTTCAACCGATCTCGGATGCACTTGGCGGCGCCACCGCCGGAAAGGCGCTCCATCGCTTCGCCGCGCGGCTCGATGCACCGACCAGGCTGCGGGATCTTGGCCTCACCGAATCCGACCTCGACCGGGCAGCGGCCATCGCAGTCAAGAAACCCTACTTCAATCCGCGTCCGTTCGGTGAAGCGGATATCCGCGCGTTGCTGCAGAATGCGTGGATAGGACGAGAACCACCGGTCTGAATTTGCCAAGGGAGGAAAACAGAAAATGATTACCAGACGAACGTTGCTGAAATCGACCGCCGCAGGCGGTCTGCTCGCCGCGACCGATGGACTCTTCAAACCCGCCTTGGCCGCCGGGAAGGTTGCGAAGATCGGGTATGTCAGCCCGCAGAGCGGGCCGCTCGCGGCCTTCGCGGAAGCGGACAAGTTCATCATCGACGGTTTCCTCAGCGCAGCGAAAGCCGCGGGACTTGAGGTTCAAGTCGTCGTCAAGGACAGCCAGTCCAATCCCAATCGCGCCGCCGAGGTGGCGAAGGAACTGATCGTCAGCGACAAGGTCAACCTGATGCTCGTCGCATCGACACCGGAGACGACCAACCCGGTATCGACCACCTGCGAGTCCGAGGGTCTACCCTGCATCTCGACCGTCGCGCCGTGGCAGCCATGGTTCATCGGCCAGCAGGGCAATCCGGGCAATCCCGCATCGTGGAAGCCGTTCGGTTACGCGTATCATTTCTTCTGGGGGCTCGAGGACGTCATCAGCGTATACACCAACATGTGGGCCCAGTTGTCGACCAACAAGCAGGTCGGCGGCCTCTTCCCCAACGACGGCGACGGCAATGCCTGGGGCGACGGCAAGGTCGGCTTCCCTCCGGTGCTGGCGGAGAAGGGCTACAAGCTGATCGATCCCGGCCGATACCAGAATCTGTCGGATGACTTCTCGGCACAGATCAATGCATTCAAGTCCGGCAACGTCGAAATCATCACCGGCGTGATGATCCCGCCGGACTTCACCACCTTCTGGAATCAAGCCAAGCAGAAGGGCTTCACGCCGAAGATCGCCTCCATAGGCAAGGCGCTCCTGTTTCCACAAGCGGTGGAAGCGCTGGGCAAGCAGGGACACAATTTGTCTTCGGAAGTGTGGTGGACGCCCAGCCATCCATTCAAATCCTCCTTGACGGGCGCATCGTCCAAGGAGTTGGCGGACGGCTTCACGGCGGCGACCAAGCGGCCGTGGACGCAGCCGATCGGCTTCGTGCACGCGTTGTTCGAAATCGCTGCCGACGTCCTTAAACGCGTCAATGATCCAACGGACGCCGACAAGGTGACGGCGGCGGTCGCCGCCACCAAACTCAACACCATCGTCGGTCCGATCGCCTGGGACGGTGCCAAGCTGCCTCCGTTCGCTGCGAAGAACATCTGCAAGACCCCGCTGGTCGGCGGTCAGTGGCGCCTGAAGGATGGCGGCGGTTACGATCTCGTCATTACCGACAACACGACGGCGCCCAACATTCCGGCCGGAGGAAAGATGGAACTGATCGCCTGACCATCCGACCCGACGAACGATCCGCGTTCCACCTACCTGCGCCTGTCAGGCGGAGCATTTGACGTGCCGATCCTTGTACTTGACCATGTTGTGAAAAGCTTCGGCCCACTGAAGGTCACCGATGACGTGACCTTCAGCGTCGAGCCGGGCGAAGCGCTTGGCATCATCGGTCCGAACGGGGCCGGCAAGTCCACGCTCTTCAACTTGATTACCGGCAACATCCGCGTCGATTCCGGCAACATCTCCTTCGATGGTGTCGACATAACGCGGATGCAGCCCATGAAGCGCTGCTACGCCGGCATCGGCCGTACTTTCCAGATTCCACAGCCATTCGAGAAGCTCACGGTCTTCGAGAACCTCGTCGTGGCCGCGGCCATGGGATCGCAGAAAGCAGAGTCCGAGGTCACCGACCGCTGCGCGGAGATTCTCGTCAAGACCGGCCTGCTCGAGCGCGCCAACGTGCTGGCAGGCGGCCTCGGCCTTCTGCAGCGGAAGCGACTCGAACTGGCCCGCGCGCTCGCCACCGATCCGCAACTGTTGTTGCTCGACGAAATCGCCGGAGGATTGACCGAGGCGGAATGCAAGTCGCTCGTCGAGACGATCCATGCCATCCACGCGTCGGGCATTACGATCGTCTGGATAGAACATGTGCTTCACGCGCTGAATGCGGTCGTGCAGCGGCTGCTCGTGTTGAACTTCGGCAAGGTCGTGAACATCGGTGCACCGGACGACATCATGGCCTCAAGCGCCGTGCGTGAAATCTACCTGGGGATCGAAGTCTGATGGCTTTGCTCGAAACACGCGGGCTGACGGCCTTCTATCGCGACTTCCAGGCCCTGTTCGGCGTGGACGTGATGCTCGACGCCGGCGAAACGCTTGCAATCGTCGGCGCCAACGGTGCCGGCAAGTCGACGCTGATGCGATCGATCTCGGGCGTTCTTCCTAACGGCGCGCAACAGATCCTGTTCGAGGGCCGACCGATCGGGGCCTTGGCCGCTCCGCAGGTCATGGCGCTCGGAATCGCGATGGTGCCGGAAGGCCGCAGGCTGTTTCCGTCGCTTTCCGTCGAGGAGAATCTTTTGATCGGCCGCTACGGCCGCTCGACGAAAGGACACTGGTCGCTCGAAACCATCTACCGGTTGTTCCCGGTGCTGCAAGAGCGGCGCAACAATCCTGGCACCGCACTGTCCGGCGGCCAGCAGCAGATGGTTGCGATCGGACGCGCGTTGATGTCGAACCCGCGCGTCCTGCTGTGCGATGAACTCAGTCTCGGTCTGGCGCCCGTCGTTATCCGGGACATCTACGCCGCCTTTCCGGCAATTCGCGAGAGCGGCGCCTCTATTATCGTCGTCGAGCAGGACATCGGACAGGCGATGAAGGTCGCCGACCGGCTTTACTGCATGATGGAGGGCCGCGTGACCTTGAGCGGCCGGCCGAGCGAGTTGAACCGGACGGCAATCCACGCCGCCTATTTCGGGGCTGACTCATGAATTGGGCGGATACCATTCTTCAGGGCATCCTGCTCGGCGGGCTTTATGCGCTCTTCGCCGCCGGACTGTCGCTCGTCTTCGGCATCATGCG
>ERZ778029.2298-NODE-2298-length-13297-cov-3.404018_pt1 | contig 13297 bp, 10 predicted proteins | sample MGYA00375759_ERZ778029 | MGnify/ENA primary metagenome ERZ778029 (study PRJEB29350, sample SAMN05389819) | bioreactor metagenome | isolation source: Ammonium sulfate bioreactor | place: South Africa: University of Cape Town | collected 2014-04-04 ...
GCATGAACAGTTTCTTCAGGCTGCTTATTGATGCTTTTTCTTTTGAAATAGTTTTTCCTTTGTATGTGTGTGTATGCATTGCTTCTTATTTCTGTCAACTTGAGATTGATGGTTGATTGATTGATTGATTGATTGATTGATTTTTATTGAGGTTTTCGTGCACGCTTCTCCTTTATTGAGAATCCTTATGATTTTATTTACATAAAATTTTCATTTCTTTTTCTTTTTTACTTAGACTGATCGCCCTGTCACTCCTGAAACTGCCGAATTACAAACTACAGTCACTGAAACTATTGTAGAACATCATCATCTTGAACCACGTCAAGCCACAATGGACCCTGTCGACGCTCAAGCTGACAAAGTCGAAGAAAAACCCATCGTTCATCTCGAACCACGTCAAGCGACGGTGGATCCCGTCGATCTTCAAGCAGATAAAGCCGAAGAAAAGCCAACTGTTCATCTCGAACCACGTCAAGCAACGATGGATCCAGTTGATCCTCAAGCCGAACATTTAGAAGCACGACCAGCAATCATTGAACCGGTTGATGTTCAACCAGACGTCACACCAGTTGTCGTCGAATCAAGTAAAAAAGAAGAATCAACTGTAACAAAAACATCGACACCATTGAATTTACATGGTGCTGCAGTTGAGTTGCCTGAAGTTGAATTAGTTGAACCAGGTCCATTGCCAACTTTAACATTACCGAAAGGCAAACCAAAGAAAGTGAAAGAACCAGCGGTTACAAAAGAGAAACCAGTTAAAGTTAAAAAATCTACAGGTGGTCTATGTGCGTCATGTTTCGGTGCGAAAGCAGCAGAAAAGAAGAAGAAAGAAGCGAAATCTGAAACAGCTCAAGCACCAATTGAACAACAGAAAGTTGTTGAACAAGAAAAAACTGACGATGTTTTACCACCAATAGCTGTCACAACGGAAACTATCGAATCATCACCATTACTTTTACCAACAACAACAACTACAGCTGAAGAACCAGTTGAACATGCTGTAGTCGTAAGTTTCAATTGAATTTGAATGGAAAAAAATGTTTTTTTTTTAAATCGTATTTAGGAATTACCACCTTTGGATGATCGTTTAGGTGGAACAATTGAAAAAATAGTTCCTGCTGAAGAACCTCATTATCAATTACCATCAGACGAGCCTGTGCCGTCACCACCGATTGAAAATGAATATTCAGTACCTGAACCAATTAATACTTATGATGTACCTCGTTCACTTGACACGCCAAGTGTAGAAAATATTCAAATCAATACTGAAGAAAAGGTACGGAGATAAACTTTGTCTACTCGTTCGGTCTTTTCTATATTCATGTTCATTGATTTAGGTTGTTAATAACGAAGTATTGGAACCTGTTGAAGTTCAAAAATCTTCGGAAATAATCGAATCAACAGTTGTTACAGAAACAATAACCACAATGCCCAATGTCGATGTCAAAGATTCATCAAATAAAGGTTCATATACCGTACAAGCTGAGAAAACAAAAGAGAAAAAAGTTAAAGAACCAAAAGTCAAGAAACCGAAAGTTAAAGAACCGAAAGTCAAAGAACCAAAAGTGAAAAAATCAAAAGTTAAAGAAACGAAAGTTCAAGAAGCTGCAGTTAAAGAAGAAGTTGAAGTTAAAGAAGCAGAAGTCAAAGAATCCGAAGTTAAAGAAACCAAAGTCAAAGGCGAAAAGAAATCTGGTTTATTTTCAAGTCTCCTCTGTCACAGTAATCGTAAGACAAAAGTTCCAGCACTTAATCTACCTGATGTTGAAAAAGCATTAGCAGCAAACAATGAACCACATCGTAAAGATAGTGATCCATTACATATACCAAGTGTTGATTTACCTAAGCCTGATGTTGAATTACCAAGTTATGATCAACCAGAAGTTCATTTAACAACGACAGAAGTTAAACAAACATCGGAATTTACGATTCCAACTGTTGATTTACCGTCGATACCTAATTTACAATTACCAGACAATGAAAAACCAAATGTAGAATTCAATAGTGATCAAATGAAAGCTCCTAGTTTGAATCTACCTGAAGTTCAATATGCATCCGAAGAAATAGAAACAACCAAATTACCTGAAATACATTTCAAATCTGAAAAAGACGTAACAACAACAGTCGAAGAAAATATTCCTGCACTTCCCGTATTGACTACTGAAGTTAATGTTGAATCTGATGTTAAAACTGAAGCAACTATTCCAGCTTTGCCAGTATTAGAGTCAGATGAAACTGAAGTTCCAACTAAACTCGAATTATTATCGACTGAACAGAAATATACAATCACTGATACACATTTTGTCGAACCACCTGAATTATCAGTCGTTGTTGAAAAACAAACAACTGAAACTCTTGAAACTTCAATAAAAGTGCCTGAATTAGACTTTGAATTACCTTCAGCTGAACCCGTTTCGGTTTTATCGAAAGATGTTCCAACATCACCACCATCATTTGATGATGATGTACCGACGGTTACATCGAAAATTGTCTCATCAAGTGACATTGTTACTGCACCAGTTAAAACCACAGAAAAAGAACTTATTGAACCGAAAACTGATGTCAAAAAGAAATCATCAACACTCGCACTTTGTTCATGTTTTGGCAACAAATCAAATGCCCAAAAAAATACAGCCAAAACGATTACAACAAAAGAAAAATCCAATACATTAACTGCACCAAAATCTGATCTACCACCAGTAGACATGCCTGTTCCAGAATCGAACGTCTCGTCGACATTGAAAACCATAGGTCCATTACATGCACCTGGTAATGATTTACCACCTGTAGATTTAACTTTACCAGAAGTCGAACAAGTTCATCTATCGACTAGTCCATCGAAAGGAAAAAAAGAAAAAGCACCGAAAAAACCAAAGGAACCCAAACAACCGAAAGAACTCAAACCACCCAAACAACCAAAAGAACCGAAAAAACCGAAGGAACCAAAAGCTTCTAAAAAAGGAAAAGCTCCAGAAGCACCAGCAGCAACAACTTCAGAAACAGTTGTACTAACGACAACAGTTACTGAAGTTCAAGTTCAACAAACAATTGATGTTACACCAGTGGTCGAAGTTCAAACTGAACAAAAACCAATTGTTGAAACACAAGTCGAAGAAGAAATTCAACTTCGTCCACCAACACCACCTCCAACAGTTGTTGTTGTCGAAGAACAACTCGTCACACGAGCTCCAACACCTCCACCAGCTGTTGAAAGTACTCAAATCGAATCAACAACAAATTCATCGTCGGCTACCGAAAAACAACGAACAGAAAAAGTTAAAGTAGGTTTCACCTTGAAAACTATCAATCTTATTTTAAAAAAAAAAGAAGGTCTCATCATCATATTAAGATACCTCTAAGTCTTCTATTTCCTTTTTGCCAATTACTTTTTCTTTCTATAAATACTTTAATTAACTATTTTTTTTCTATTCAAGGTGACTTCAACTGAATCAAAGAAATCTCCATCATTTGAAATTAAAGCACCAGCATTGAATATTCCCGAACTTGACATTCATCCGCCAACACAAACCGATGCTTACGTCAAACATGACGAATCCATCATAACGCAATCGCAATCCGACAGTGGTCTCGAAGCAATTATTTCGTCTCATCTTCAACCATCGGCAACATTCAGTACAACTCAAACGATCGAAGATCTTCAACAACATACATCGATTAGTTCAGGTTTAGGCAGTGAAAAGACACTCGATAGTTTAACAACGACAACAAACAAAGAACTCAAACGTGAAAATAGCTTATTGAAACATGATTTCGCACGTAAAATCACCATGAATGAAGAGTCTCGTGCGAAATTAATCTTTCGACAAAATGAATTGAAGAAATGTTTGGAAACCGAAATCTCTCAATCGATCGAAGATTTCGATGCTAAAAAAGATCAAAAATCACTCAACAAAATTCTTCAACATGCTATCAACTTAATCAAAGATAAAAAAGTGTCAACTTATCCTGAATTAAAACAAAAATTAATCGTCGATCATAAAAATGATGCGTTCATTGTCGATCCTGTTGTTCGATCACTCTATTGTACAATTGAAAAACAAGGTCTAGATAACATTGATACACCCGAATTTCCATTAGCAATACGTGATATGGTTCGTCTTCCTGCTAAACAAACATTTGAGACAGTCTCGCAATTGAATAAAGAAACATCCGAAGAACCAACTCGAATCACCAATGAACAACCATCAGCTGTTCGTTCGTGTTTAACATGCGGTCGTACAAAATCGAAGCCTAAAGTTCCATCAACACCGAAAACTCCAACCATACAAGCCAATGGACTTCTCGATGAACGTCGTCGTTTACAATTGAATACACATCGTACTGAATTGGGCACGATTCTTCGTGATCATATCGCATCAAGTCAACCAGCCATTCGACAAGTTGCTGAACATCCAAAAGAAGTCGAAAAAATCATTCGTAAAAGTTTAACTATGGTCACTCAACCGAAAGTTCTTTCTTACGAACAAATTCGTAATGACCTTAAAACTGAATACAAACAAACATTTTATCTTGTCGATCCAATTGTTGATATTGTTCGTGATACATTCGATCATTGTGATATAACACAAATGACTGAAAAGACCAATCTCGATATCTTAGATTCAAATATTTCTCAAACAGCTCAATTATATAATCAATCAACAATTCTCTTATCAACAAATGAATTTGAACTATTGAAAAGCAATCAATTGTCTTGGTTAACACCGTATTTAATCGATAATGAATTAAAAGAAAAGAAATCAACGAAAAAACAAACCAAAGAATTAAATAAAATCTTTACACGAGCATTTGAACTTCTTTCATTGAATGTTCTTTCGACATGGGATGAATTAAGTTCGCAATTACGTCGAGAATTTCCTAAAGCACACGATCTATGTGATCGTGCTGTTGATTTACTTAAACAAGCTCAAGGCGATGGTTTATTATTACAATCTCAATCGCCGAATGCCGTTCAACAAGATGTCACAGCTATTAATGTTATCAATGGCAACGGTAAACGACGTTCATCATCGTTGTTAACTGATCGTGCAAAACAAAATTTGAAAACCAATCGAAAGAAAATCATTGCATCTATCGTCGCATTCTTATTCGATTATAACAAACCATTGTATACTGAAAATCAAATTGAAACCTATGTCAATAAAACAATTCATCATTTGGAACATCATAAATCTGGTCAATTTAAAACGTACAATGATTTGAAAGATAAATTAAAGAAAGACTTCAAACATAATCACGAAAAATTAATTGAACAAATCGTTGATGTTATTGAACAAGTACATGCAACAAATCAATTCGATGATTTAGATAAACCTGAAGTACAAACATTGATGAAAGATCGTCTCGAAGGAAAACCTTTGGTTATCAAAGAAATGTATGTTTCATTGCCGCCACGTATCGGTGCGTATACAACATCGAAACATAACGATTCATCGAATTATCTATCAACATCAATTAATGGTGATCACACATTTAATAGTAGTACATCATCACATCGTATCGGCCGTGGTCTTAGTTGGCGTGAAGCTAACGAACGTGCGAGAATATTGTTCTATCGTGGTAAACATCCAGCTATACATTATGATGAACAAGCAGCTGGCTTTGATGTACGAATGTTACTTGAAACGACAGCAGGTGGAACACAAGAAATACCTGTTACAGACAGTGATGTAAGATTTTAATGAAATTAGTTTTTTTTTATATTGATTTGATTGGATTTTTGACTTAGGTTCATGAACTATTGAATTCATGTGGTGTTCAATGGGATGGTGTGAATATTATTTCTTTAGTTGATCATAGTGAAGATGTTGTTCGTGCCGCGGAACAAGCCGCCTTAAAAGTCATACGTGAAAAAGGTCTTGTCGATTTACGTACACCACCATCAGCTAGAAATAAAGATGATAATGATGAAAACTTCTCATCGTCATAAACACATACATTTATTTGTTTTGTTTGTTTTTTTTCTCTTTCTCTCTATTCTTGATTTCTCTGTTCATTTTTTGCTTCTATATTCTCGTTTTTTCCTCTTTCTCTCTCTCTCTCTCTTTGTTTGTTTGATGTTTTAAGCATCATTTCTCTTTCGTTTTCGTTTCGCGCTGACTCAATTCCGCACGATTACATATCTCACATTTTGTCTATTACACACATACGCATATATTGACATTTCAAACAGAAAACCAAGAAAAAATGAATACACAAAATAAGCCACAGAATTCTATATTCTATATAAAAACTTAAACAACGTTTGTTTTGTTGTTGTTGTTACTATTATTATTATTTCAGTAATTCGTTTTTTGATGAGAAAAAAATGAAAAGAAACCATTGTCCTCTCTTAATTCTTCGTCGTTTTTTTTCTCTCTCCTTGTCGCACTATACATAATATGTATTTAGTCATTTGCGTTTGTGTGTTTTTTCATGAAAAAGAAAAGAAACGATGTATCGTCATTGTCATTTGTCTCTATGTGAAAATAAAAAACAAAACGTTCATTTTTGGAGAATGATGCAGTTAGAAATATTAAATCATCATTGTTTTGTGTGTATGTGTGTATGTGTGTATATAAAAAGAAGAAGAAGAAGAAGAGAGCAAAAAAGGAAGAAAATATAAACACAAAAACAACGAGAGAATAGAATACACACGAACAGAACTTTTTTAAAATATTTTATTTCGTTTGTAGCAAAAGAAAGAGAGATGAAAAGAATATCGATTGAGAAGAAGAAGAAGAAGAAGAAGAAAAGTGTATCACGATGATGCTGGCTGACGAGTATTGTTAGCTGGGGGAGTTCGAGAAGAATCGGATGTATCATCATGTGATGTACCGGTAGTTATAGCAGCTAAATTCGTACGAGTTAATTGTTGTTTTCCATCAGCTAAGTCTTGCCATCGTTGAAGATTACTTCTGCAATAGAAAACGAATGAATGAACTTGCCAAAGAAAATTTAAATCATGTATACTTGGCTCCATCGAGCATTGCCATAGCTTCTGGTAGAATGAGTCCTAACAGTGAATAGCATGGGATACAGATAGCTTTGATAAAGTTCACCTGATTTTTGGGTAATTCGTGAGCAAGTGATCGATCCATTAATGCTTGTGGCTGTATGCCTTGACGTTTTTCTTCGTCACCCTAATATCATAAGAAATATGTTTTTTAATAAATCAAAAGTGAGAAATATGAATATGGAAACAAGAAAACAAAAGCATGCATGCATTTCTTCTGTCTCTCTCGTTCTTTCGAAGAAAGCAGCAATTACAAATAAAATGTTTTTTTTTTGAAGAAAAAGAAGCACACCTCTTCCCAGAACTCGTCCATTATTGTACTGACAACATTTTCTTGAACACGCCAAGGTTTATACATAGCGCATAAGTCGGCCGATGTCATTGTTAACGATTGCAAACGTCGACTGCAAGCATAAGACACAATAAATACAGACATTCGAGCATTAAAGCACGATCATTTTTCGTATAGTGCAATGAAAAATAAAATGAGATTATTTTAAAGTTCTTTTTTGTTTTCAATCAGCCGCTCAAACTCCTTCCTCTGTCTAAACTAATATGTGTACGTGTGTGTGTGTGTATGAGTGATGATAATGCTTATTTGAATTGAATAGCGAACGACTATGATTATTCTACATTAGTAAGTGCTGCTTTCTTGTGATTTATGTTAGATAACTAAGCGAATGCGTATGTGATAGAGAGACAGAGACAGATAAAGCGTTGAAAAGAAATATAAGAAACCATGAATCACCTGTTGATAGAATTCTTCCATGATGATGCTCACGCTCGACCGCTGCACTTGCCAATCTTTATATGATGAACATAAATCCGCAGCGGTCATACTGAGCCCCATCATCAATCGTCTATAGATAAAAGCGAAGCAATTCAGAAGTGTTGTTATTTACATAAAAATGAAATTAAATCAAATGAAAATCATACACAATGTGTATATTAGATTATCAAAGATCTAACTTTCGTTGTTTTTTTTGTGTTAGTTTAAAGTGTAGAAATCATATCGAAATGTTAGATAAGATGAATCAACTAAGAACAAAATCAAATAAGCACTATCACCACACAAACACGATTAGCAACAGAGGTTGAAAAAGGAAATCAAAATTAAATAAATGACAAATGGGAGAGAGAGCAGCGGCAGATTTGAAAGATTAAATAAATGCTTTTTTTTGCTCGACAGAAAAAAAAGGAATAAATTTCTTTTTTTTTTCATTTAAAATTGGATTATACGATATAGGATATAGAATGATTTTTATGAACTCACAAATGCTCCTTGTTATTCCAATCATATGCACTATTTTTAACAATAGCTTCAAGTTTTGGACGATTCTCAAAAAATAATGCCAAATCAGTAGCTAATATACAATGACGAATTTCGTCTAACATTTGCCGATATTCTTTCGAAGAAAAATGTTTAAATATATTATGACTTTCAGTCTAAAAATAATAAAACAATCGATTGATTTGGTTTTCGAATGATGACAATTTTACTTGTAGAATAGTAACAGTTTGATTAAAATGATGCCGTTCCATCGTCGATGTTGAATAGATCGATGCTAATGTCGATGCACTTTTCACCATAAAGGCATTCGTTTTACCGCGATGATCAAGATCATGACAAAGACAGGCAACAAATAGAGCAATACACTAAATCGACACACGAAAAAAAAACTCAATTGAATTCTATCGATTTTGAAATCAATCATCTACACACATCATTCGGTGTAAACTGATGTTTTGTTTGTTTTATCACAGTGTAAATTGAATGTGCCACACTGAACGCATGTGACCAATTATGATATGGGACATTTCGATAATTTTTTCGTACAGTTAGAATAAATCTCATCAGACATTCCGAATCGAATCTAAAAAATCTAGCGAATAGAGAATAATAAATGAATGAGAATTTCAATCTACCGATTGGCATTCAATGGATCCATATTTGCAAGATCGAGAAACATGTAAACAACATAGAGCGGTTTCATATCATTAACAACATCCCATGGAGAAAATTCGAATCGATCGATATTTGGAATGTTGTCTGGAAGTGTGTAGGTTTTCATTCGTTCATATTCTTCATCGGTACATGATGCATGATACGAAAGAACTTCAAGAGCGACTTTACATTTCTGTTCGGAACGACGAATACGATCGTAAAGTGATGCATGATGTAGCGCTAGAAGAAAACACGTTGACAACAATAGCAAAATTTCATCGTTTTCGACACAATTGTTCTACCTAATCCACAATAAACAGCAAATGTTTCGAATGATTCTTCATCACTTTTAGTAAAATGTCCATTTTTTTTATTCACCATTTGAACAACACCAATTACATTTCCTTGAATCATAATTGGCATACATAAAAGTGTTTTCGTTTTATAGCCCGTTTTTTGATCAATATCTCTGCAAAAACAAACAAATAAATACATTCAATAACAAATCCTCTTCAACAATCTACCGATTAAATCGATTATCACTATATGCATCCGAAATATTCAATGTTTTTCCTGTTGTTGCTACATAACCAGCAATGCCTTTATCCATTGGAAAACGTATACAAGCACGTTCATCTGCTGTCGAACGTCTTTGTCCGTCTTTATCATTAATTGCCGATGAATCGAGCATGTCTTGCTCTTCACGGCCAATGTCAAATATTCGTGCGTACAATTCTTTCGTACGTGAATCAACCATAAATAAAGATGCACGATCAGCATTGACTAATTTCTTTGCATAACTCTTTGAGAAAGAAAACAAAGATAAACGAAAAGAAATCAACTTGTCGTACCATGATTTTTAACATAACTGCATCCATACTGATTAATTCTTGAAAGATCGATTTAGTAACAGCCAAAAGAAAGTCATTTAAACGTCGTTCTCGCGTCATTGAATGATAAAGCTAAAGAAATCGAATGTTATTCGGATATATTTTCAATTTCACGTTCGTTTTTTCAACTAAACCGAACACAAGGTAAAAAAAAGAACCAGAAACAAAACACATAAGCACAAATATTGAACGAGCCAAATTTTGATGTCGTTTCATTTTTAGTGAACATGCATGATCAAATAACTGGGATAAAAGCCGCAGAAGTTCAATGAGCAAGCAGTTGGAAATCAAAAAGAACAAAACTTAGAAGGATTTCGTCACAAAAAACACTCACACATAGGGGATAGAGAAAATTTCATTGGAAATTCAAAAGGAACAAGGAAAAGAAGAGACAGAAATTTCAATGGATAAATATACAAATATATATATAGGGTATGTAATACCTCGTAGTATGTTTGGGTAAAAAGCTCATTCACACATTTTAGAATTTCCTGAAGCAAAAGAGAATGAAATTATTAAAAAGTATATTTTCGAAAAGATAAAGCTTTCTACATAGGGATTGTTTTGTCTGAAGAGAGAGAGAAACTAGGCAACCGAGAAAGGTACTAGTTCATCGAACAATTTTTCCTTTCGATTTATCTAAATTTTGACAATAGAAATACAATCTTGCATTTACAATAGTCAAAAGCTTGGTTATGACGAGAAATCGAACAGTGAACAAGACACAAGAGATATGCAATCAACATTAAACTTACTTCTTCATCTTCCGTAGAAAATGGAATTGTACTATCGATTCGATAGAATTCAACTACACCTACAGTCGAAAACAAGATTTATAAATGAAATATTTTCGTTTGCTTTCGTCAATACCGAGAAGAGTACCACTAGAATTCATTATTGGATGAGCCATAACAGATGTGACTTTGTCATCTTTAATATACAATCCATCGGGATATTTTTCAGTATCAAACTAATTTGACAAGAAGAAATCTAATCGTTTTTTTTTTCTTGTATTTTTTCATTATTTTACTGAAGTAATATTATTAATTCGAACAGTTTCTTTCGCCCACGCCACATAACCAGCAATCGAATGTCCAACACCGATTTCAATGGGAATAAAATAAGCTGCTTGTTCACTGAAGAAATTCAATCAAAATCAAATTAATTGAATCAATGAAATTAACAAGATATGTAGTTTTTATCATGAAGAAAAAAAGAAGCAAAAGACAATTATTTCTTCTATCCGACTCACTCACTCGTCATTTTCAGCCGTAAACAATCTCAAACTGGTGCCCGTTTCATCGACTAAATACAAATTAAATCCATCGGCAGCAATCGCTGAAATCAAATGTCGTTTTGTTTTTTGTTGTTGTGTTTCTCCAAAAAATCAATTTACTTGATGCTATAGATTTACATAATTCGAAGAGAATTTGAGCTTTGGTTACGTTTTGACTAACTTCATCGGTTAATTCGTGTAGTAACCGACGTTGATCAGTTAATTCTGCCAGCTAAAATGAATAGATGAATGAAAAAAAAAAGAATTCTAAAACACGATAATCAACTCCTTTTTTCAGTGATTTTGCTGTTGTGGATGAAACGGTTGTTAAAGCTGAAAAAGAATAACAAAACAAAACAACATTAGTTTGTCATAAATAACAGCAGATGTGATCATAAATCATCGAAAATATTCATACAAATGATCGTTGATGATCAATCGATGATGATAAATTCAAGTTTCGCATTACCCGTATTTGTTGATAGTGGAACGGTTGTTGTTGACGTTGAAATATTGGGTTTCTGGGATGAAACGACTGGCATCGATGTTGACGATGATGGACGCGGCGGAGGTACGGGCGGCGCCGTCGTTGGAAGATGAGCTGCAGCTGAAGATGTTCGTGATGGTGGTTGCGGCGCTGCTGCTTCTTGTTGTTCTTCTTCTGGTATTGGCGTTTGTGGTTTTTTCGAGATCCATTGTTCGATTGTGTCTGAATTGACATTCTGTTGAATGTATGTATCGAGAAACTCGGGATGTTCGCCAAGATAACTTTTGACTGTATCGGCTGTCACCGATGATGGTAATGGTTCGGAATTGGCTACACACACACAAAAACGAAATAACATGAAATGAAATCAACAAATCAAATCTTGTCTCATAAATCTGTCTATCAATGAAATGCTCTTTTCTTTTTATTCCTTTCTCGTTTCATAAATATATATAAGTTTGATTAAAAATTCATTTCTATCTAAAGATTGACGACATAATGCTTTTTCAATTAAGCATGTTTCTTTTTTTTTATTGTATTGTTAATTTTTTTTGACGTCATTCTCGACATAGTCATCTTCTTTTTCTTTTCCATCTCTTCGAGTCTTTCATGTCGCATCACATTACAAAAAGCTTTTTCTTCTTCTTATTCTCTTTTCCTCTTCTTGACTTCTTCTTCGATCCGCATTTTTCTTTCTAGTCCATGTTCAGCAATATGAGAAGCATCACTCGTTATTTCCTGTATACGCCTACGACTAACTAACCATCATTGCACATGAGGTAGTAGTAATAATGATGACTTTTCTTTTGTCTTATTCTGTGTCACTATGTTAAAAGAAAAACTTGAAAAAAAAGAAGAAGAAATAAAGAAAAGAAAATGCAACAAAACACACATACATGCGTGCGCATCGATTATAAGCACGCACATCGAGACACATGCGATACCTCGTCAATATTTTAAAATTGACTGTAAAAGACACATTGATTGCAATCTCAGATATTTGTGTGTGTATGTGCATTTGATTACATGTAAATATATTAACATAGATTTACTGCGAAATGGATAGTATATCTAACGATGTTAAAAAAGACGGAATATGTAATTGTCAATTTAAACACGCGCATAGTTATTACGGATTACCTGGAAGCTATGAGATAAAAATGAAGCAGAAGGATAAGAAGGAAAAAAGGTAATAGGAAAAGATGTGAAAAAGAACAGTAAGAAGAAAACATAGCACGTACCGCCATATTTGGCAGACGAACAATGGCGAGTTTTCTTTTTTGAAGCACTTTTGACACTGTTGCTGTTGCTGTTGTTGTTGTTGTTTGTTAAATTTCGATGATCGGACGAGGAACGAACTGAGGTACAGCATTTGAGAAAACTCATAATGATTGCTGTCGTAAACGTCGTCGACGACGAATATCACGAGAAAAAGATACTGATGACAATAATGATAATGACAATGATGGAAGAGAAGAAGGTTCGATGACGTCTTCGTGGTGAATTGCGACATATGTCATGATCGACAAACCCCTTCGTCTTGTAACAACAACAACAAAAACATGCGGCCACCACCGACGACAATAACGACCAAAATAAATATATGCAACGATGACGTACAGGCGGTTGAAGCAGCAATGATGCTGATTCAGCAATATTCCTCTGTCAAAGATGCCGAAGA
>ERZ778029.2323-NODE-2323-length-13159-cov-5.505876_pt1 | contig 13159 bp, 18 predicted proteins | sample MGYA00375759_ERZ778029 | MGnify/ENA primary metagenome ERZ778029 (study PRJEB29350, sample SAMN05389819) | bioreactor metagenome | isolation source: Ammonium sulfate bioreactor | place: South Africa: University of Cape Town | collected 2014-04-04 ...
TGCTTGCGATGTCCCATAATCTCAACGATTGCCCATTCCCAGCCATCGTTCTCTTTGGCGTTGTCGCTCGGATCGATTGACGGTACCGATTCAGTATTGGTCATAATTGATCGTCCTCCTCATAGTCGTCATAGTCGTCGTCATCCCAAACACCGTCGTCGAATTCGTCCGCTTCCTCGGCGAGACGCTCGTTCTGTTTCTTGATGCAGGCACCGCAGATGCGGTAGACGCGCCCCGACAGGCCCTCGTCGAAATCGCGGGCATCTCGAAGGTCGGTGACCTCGGATTTGCACCATTCACAACGGCCGGAGCGCGCCTCAGCGGCTTCAGGCGAATTCTGCCAGTCGCGATACCTGTGCAGGCATTCCTGGCACAGGTCGTTCATCTCGGAGCCGAAAGAGTCAGTTTCGCCTTGAATGCGAGCAACCGCGGGACGATCCGGGTGATCGTCACACATCTGGCCGTCTGGAAGTTTGTGGCGCGCGCCGCGCAGCGTGGATATTGGACCGGTGACATCAGCCATTTCGTCCCTCCGGAATCCTGCACTCGACCAGGCCGGGCTTCGCCTCGTGCATCGCGTCGGAAAATTCCTTCCGGTCGGCGTCGTTGACGAAATAGATAACCAGCGGCAAGGCGTTTTTGATCTGCGGCAGCTTGCGGGCCGCCTCTTTGCCGCCGTGAACAGCGTGCTCGAAACCCACCTTGAAGGCATCGGCAATCGCGGCATCGATCTCAGCCGCGAGCGGTTGCGCGTCGACGGTGGCCAGACAGGCCCTGTCGATGATTTGCTCGCCGATGCTCTTTGGCATCAGGCTGCCCTCTTCTTCGCAGTTTTCACCGACTTTGCCTTGGTGGTCTTGGCCGGCGGCTTGGCGGGCTTTGTCGCCGGAGCGACCTTCTTCGCCTGCGGGCCGTTGTAGGACGCTGTCCGCATTTCCGGTGGCAGGTAGCCCGGCTTACCGCCGGCATTCGACGCCGCTGCCAACTCGGTCGCCAGCTTGACGAGATCTCCCTTCTTCCCGTTCACGTTGACCGGCTGTGCGCCGTCGATCTCCTTGATCGCCAGAACGATCATTTCGCGTGGGATGCCGGCGAAATATCCGGCCGCATCAAACGCGGTACGCAGCGCCGCGTTGAGTTGCTTGGCGTCGAGTGCGTTTAGCAGCGCTGCGGTATCGCTATCGCCGTCCTCACGCTCCGCCAGCGGAAGGCTGTGCACAGACTGCCCGCCGAGATGAAGAGACCTCGCCGCGACATCCGCGATCACCTTATGCAGTTCGTCGGTCGTTTTTCCCCGCATAACGACCAGGTTGACCGCGAACTCATCCTCATCGTCGAAATCGGTCACGAAGCGATTGCTTCGAATATCGGACGGGCCGTGATAGCTGAGAAACGAAGCAGCAGCGACGGCGAGCGCCAAGTTCGGATCGTTGCGGAGAACCGACGCCGCCGCCTCGGTAATTTGATTGGAAATCTTGTCGCAGAGCGTAGCCGACAGCGCCACCTCCAGCGTGCCGTCTTTGGTCTTGGCCGGCTTCTTCTTGCTTGCCGCGCTCGGCTTCTGAACACCGTACTTGAACTCGACCTCGGCGCTGTAGTTGTTGACGTGGACGATCACGCCATACTTGCCGCGATCCTCAGCCTTGATCTTGGTCTTCGCGGTCGATGGCCAGTAATAAGCACCAGACGGGAGATCGGACTGATACTCGACCCATTTCCAGCCTTCGGCCTTTAGCTCCTTGACGCGGTCCTTGATTTTCTTGTCATAGAGCTTTTTGAGCAGCGTCAGGTCCGTCGCCATCGGTCCTGCGCCCTTCTCGTCAGAAAACAAATCCTCGGTCGTAGCGCCGCCGGCATCGCGGTAGACATCGAGCCCAACGAAGCGAAGCATCGCGCCGGCGGTTCGGCCGTCACCGACGATCGCCTGCCGGATCATGTAGGCGGTCGCGCCGCCCTTCCGCTTTCCGAAGTTGCGGTTGAATATCTCCTCCTGCCGCTTCTGATCGGACTCCAAGGTGAAGGCGCGGGCAACCTCCTCCTCAAGTTCACCTGCCGCCCAGGCCTTGCGGATCGCCGGCGACAGCCGGCCTAGCGCCAGCGACTGCGCCAGTTCACGCGGGGTCAGGCCGTACCGCTTGCGAATGTCATCTTCCGTCGTGCCATCCGCGATCAGCTTCGCGAACGCTTCGTATTCATCGACCGGGTGCATATCCTCGCGCATGTGGTTCATGGCGAGACTGATATCGAGCGCATCCGTATCGCTGACTTCCCGGACGATGCACGGTACCGTGATCTTGGCGTCGATCTCCTTCTTCTGGACGAGATGCTCGAGCGCGGAGAGTCGCTTGCCGCCGTTCGTGACGAAGTAGCAATTTTCGCCTTTCCGAACCGTCATGGGCTCGAGAATGCCGTGCTCCTTCACCGATGAGATGAAGGACTTAAGCGGCGCGAGCTCGGTCTTACGGGCATTGGCCGGGTCGCGCTTCAGGCTGGAAAGCGGGATGTCAATGGTATCCATTTTATCTATTCCTCACGTGGTCGGGGCTGTGTCGGGAGATACTGCAAACCTGGTGTGGGATTGCGCTGGGTCGAGGTCGGTTCGATCGCGGCCGATGATGTGCCTCAGCGATACGAGATCGACGAACACATCGGCCTGCCGACGCAATTCATCGGCGATCATGGGCGGCTGGGTCTTGATCGAGGAGACGACCGTTACACGAACGCCGCGGCGCTGGACCGCCGCCACCACGGACCGGAAGTCGCCATCGCCGGAAAAAATGACGATGTGATCGACGTGAGGCGCCAGCTCGAGCGCATCAACGGCAAGCTCGATATCCATGTTGCCCTTGATCTTCCGGCGTCCCGCGGCGTCGACGAACTCCTTCGTCGGCTTGGTGACGACGGAAAACCCATTGTAATCGAGCCAATCAAGCAACGGCCGGATCGAGGAGAATTCCTGCCCCTCCAGCACCGCCGTATAATAAAAGGCTCGCACCACGGTACCGCGGCGATTGGACTCTGCCAGCAGTGCTTTGTAATCGATCTCTATGCCTAGCGCCTTGGCAGTCGCGTATACGTTGGCACCGTCGATGAAGATTGCAGTCTTGGTCATGTTCAAATCCCCTGTTGTGAAATCCCGGTCAGTGTCGGCGTTGTCCTCGCTCCCGTCAGCCAACGAATGCCAATTCAGAAATTGCCTGGGGCGACCTGGGCGCACGGCACCCCGCGCGCACGCCACATCGCCACGACACGATCTCGGTCGTCGAAAGCCATGATCGGATCGAAGCCGTCCAGGATCATCCGGTCGAGCAGTTCGCTCTTGATGATGTCGTCGTCGCGCCGATCGTTGGCCGGACGCATGTAAAGCGGGCTGTAAGAATCGAACCCGCACCTATTCAGCCACCTTCGGGTCACTTCCCGGTACGTTTCAGGACGGCCCGTGCAAAAGACAATCTTCGTCGTGAGCGCAAGCAAAAGCGCCACGCCGACGACATGCCTATGCTCACGATCGAGGTGCTGCGCGCCGAAGAAGCTGTCCCAATCCTTCGGTGACTTCTGAATGTGGTGCAGACGGTGCGCTGTGTTCGACAGCGTCCCGTCGATATCAAAAATGTAACACTTCATTCGTCATCCTCATTGTCATCGCCACCATCGTCGGGTCTGGATTTTTTCGGCAGGCGTTGCAGACGCCCGGGCCAGTTCGGATAGGGGTACCCGATCTCGCGGACGATCTCCGTGCACGCGATCGGTAACGCCTGGCGGTTGCCATCCCAGAAGCCAAAACCAATACGAAACGCCTTCTGGCCAGCCTTGGTGATGCCGATCGGCCAGAACGTGAACCAGCCTACGTCGATGAATTGCGCGATCGCGACCGGGCCGAGATATCGTTCGATGTATGGGAGGATGCGGCGTTCGCGGGTCATTTCGTCTGACCCTTTCGCAGGAAATCCAACCGAAGCTGCCCGGCCATTCGGGCAACCGTTGCATATGTGCGACCGGGCAACAGAGCCGGCACGTCGACGAGCTTGAGGCCGTCAGCCTGCGCCTTACGAAGGACATCCTTCTCGTCGGAGGTCCACGGCAAACGCTGCTTTAGACCGAGTTGGCTGGCCATCGACTGGATCGAGCCACGCGAACGATCGAGCGCCTGCATGATTTCGGCGATCGACCTGTTGGCGTTGTACATAGTCGTCAGCGTCGCGATATCGTCGGCGGTCCACGGAACGGCGCTGTTTCGACTGATACCATGCCGCTGGGCGTACTTCGTTATGCTGGTGACGCCGCGCTCAAAGCCGGCGGCTTTGAGGTCGAGGATGATCTCGCGCGTGGACTTGCCTTCTTCGAGCCCCTTCAGGGCAATGTCGGACTCATCCTTCGTCCAATAGTTGACGCGGTCGCGGGTGATGCCGAGCGCAATCGCGCGCATCTGAACCGCGACACGCCCGCGGCTGAAGCCGCTCTCCGCAAGTCGCGTGACGATCTCGTTGATTTTCAGCTCCTTCAGATAGCCGTCCTGAAGAATCTCGTCCTCTTCTCGCTGCCAGCCCAAGATAGCCTTCTGGCTGATGAGGCCCAGCGCATGCGCGCGGGTAGAGATGCCACTCGTCGACACCTGCAGGCCGGCGGCGGCGAGGTCATTGCCGATGTCAGCTAACGGCTTCCCGGCCGCATACCCGTCGCGGATGATCTTGTCGTGTTCCTGCGCCCAATCGATCCCGCGTTTCCCAGCCTTTGCGGTACGGACGACCATCGTGGTCGATGTCGCCTGCTCGTCCGTCTGCACTTTGCCGAGCAGCGCGATGGCGTCGGACGCAGCAATCGTCGGCGGCGCTTCGATCTTCGGAGTCTCGCCCTTGTGTCTGGTCTCGACGCCGCCGGCCTTGAACCTCGATCGACCAGGCGCGTTGAATGCCGGACCAATCCCGATGAACTCGCCATCGGACAAGGTCCGGAGCGCCCGGCTGTGGCCAGCCGTGAAGCCGAGCACATCGCCGGCGCGCTCCAGGTCTCGATCGAAGATGGTCCGGCCGACGATGATGTTGGTAGGTTTGGCGATAACTGGTGTGGACGTCTCGGCTATCCGGCTCGTCGCGACCACGCCGGCGATGCCGCGCTTGCGGCCGCGCGTCATGGCGTCGGCCATGGCCCGAATGGTGCGCTTCCTAATCTCGGCTTCAACGTCGCCCGGATCGTAGCGCGGTGCGAGAGACTGGACCTCGTCGATCAGCAACAGCATCGGGTGCCACAAATCGCTGCCGGCATCGACGAGCGCCGTGACGAGATCCGCTGTGATGATGAAGCGATCCTCTGCTGTGGCGTCGGATAGATCGAGGATGGCGCTATAGCGATGCTGACGCAGGTGCGAGCCGAGTGCAGCGCCACCCACCCTCTTCATCTCGGCGGCGTCGACAACGGCAATGTCGAACTTTTCAGCGATGGTCGAGAACTCGCCGTCGACATCAATGAGGACCTGCTGAATTCTTCCCCACGCCTGTTCGAAGAGTCGGCGCAGCAGCATCGACTTGCCCGCGCCGCTGTTTCCCTGGATCAGAAGTCGTCCTTCGACGAGCCTCCCGAGATCGATGCCGATCTGGTCGCCGTTGCTGGCGTGACCGAGAAGAATGTCGCTTTCGCGGATTGTACGTGGCACCAGCTTCGGCGGGGTGACCGGTGCCGGCGGCGCTCCTGATCCTCCGGGTCCGAACCCGCGGCCGGATGTTCGCAGCGCTTCCGCCATCTTGGTGTCGAGCGCAGTCATGACACCACCCACCCTTGCAGCATGACGGTGCCGCGCTGCGGATATTCGACGATCTCGAGCTGGCTGAGTTCGGTCAGGCGGTTCCGCAGATTGCTGCCAGTCGCCTCCCAACCTACGCGCCCAGCGAGAACCGTTCGCTCTATCTCGGCGCCGATATCTAAGAGAGCATCGAACAGTTGCAACTGCGGGTTGGTCAGAACGGCGCGGATGCTGTCGATCAAGGTCTTGCTGGTGTCGGGCGACGGTGCGGCGCTGACGCCAGCATCGGTGAGAGATACTGTGCCGGCTTGCGGATAGGTGACCAGGCCGAGCGACGACAGTTCTGTGAGCCGGTTGCGAAGGTTGCTGCCCTTGGGTTTCCATCCGGCAATCGCGGCGACCTGCGTTCGCGAAGGCTTGTCGTGGCCCATATGTTGCCACCACGCGAGCGCCTGCAGCAGCTGCCGCTGCGGATTTGTCAGAGAGGCGTCGTCGCTTGCCGCCGGCGGTGCCGCGCGCGCAATCGGCGGAGCGACGGAGCGCGTCTGCTCGACGCGCAACGGCCGGCGGGGCGCGACCGAGACGGTCGAATATTCATTTCCGAGATTCAGCGTCAGCATGCGACCACCGAATGCGGCGCTGAAGTCGCGGCCGAATTGATCGACCAGGTCGGATGCTTCCTTGATTAAATCTCGGAATTGCGCGCCGCCCTGGGCATGAGCTTCCTTGAAGCCAGCAGCGAAGCCGCGCTGTTCGGCGATAGTGACGGACATCGGATCGATGAGCTGCTGGATCGGCGTCGACGCCTTCTTCAATTTCGCCGTGAGACGTGCAACCTCTCCCTTGAGCGCCTTGGGATCGTTGGCCTTGCGTTCCTCCTCGACTTTAACCAGCGTCGAACGCATCGCATTGACGAACGAAGTGACATCGACGGCGCCGGTCGGCTTCACGCCGTCGTCGCCGTGCATCACGCGACGGTCAGGATGAAGAGAATTTTTCGCTGGAACTTTGACCAAGGTCGGCGGCGTAGGCGTGTCGCCGCCAAGCCAGGCCCAGCACTGACCCTGCGGTAGACTGGGAAGCGATTGCAAAATGGCTTTCTGCTCAGACGCACCTGCGACGGAAAGCCACTTGTCCAGGTTTTCCAACGCGTTTTTGCCGCGCTGCCGGTGCAAGAAGACATTCTCGCACAACTCGAGGATCGCTTTGGCAACTTCCTGCGAGCGTTGGTTGATCAGCGTGTAACCAAGTCGCGAGTTACCGCCCATGCGCGCCAACTTCTCGACTGCGGCATAGACATGGCCATCGATCACCTTCTGCGGGACGAACTCGGCTGCTTCCTCAAGAAATACGTGCCGCAGACCATACCGCTTGTTTTCATGCAGTAGCACATTGACGCAGGCCAGCACGATCCGCCGCCAGTCAGCTTTGCTCAGGTTGATATCGAACAGGTCGATCACCAGCGAGACGCCGCTACTCATGGCCGAACGAACAATCTCAGGTGCGCCTTCGACGGTGAGGGGCAGATCGCCATCTTCGCCGCCGGCTACAACAACTGGATAGCCGCGACCTTTGCCGGGAACCCGCAGGAAGCGCCACACTCCGATCGGATCAAACGCAATGAACGGGATGCCGGCCTCAAAAAGGCGTTCGGCCAGATAGGTCGCGGTGTAGGTCTTTCCCGAATCCCGAATGCCGAGAACGGCATTGCCCTGGCTGGCGTACTCTACAGATTGTATGTCAAGCTTTCCGAGCTTGAACGATGATGGTTTCTTCACCGGCGAGCCCTCCGATTTTGGGCTTGCTCTCGGCTAGTCGCCCAGCGGCAATTGCCGGGCTCATAATTTCCGTCGTTGTTTGGGTATCTGTCGATCGAATGCTGGGGTGATGGCTTGCGACCCATGTCAGCAAGGAAGTTCTCGTAACTTTCCTGCCAACGAACGCAAACTGCTATGCCGCGACCACCGTAATATTCATATCCAACAAAATTCGGGTTCGAACACCGCCGCCGCATCTCAATCCAAGCGCGATACTCGGGAGTCTCCTTATATGTGCGGGCCTCGCCATGCCTCGCGTTGGAGCGGCCGCGGCGCGCCGTGGTGTCATAACGAAGACAGCCGCAGGACTTTGTGTCACCACGAAGCAATTCCTGGCTTGTCACCCGTTTTGTGTTTCCACAAGAGCACTGGCAAAGCCACACGCGCGCTGGGCGACTGCCTCGATCCGCCAGGCGAACGACCGTCAATCGGCCCATCGAACGTCCGGTAAGGTCTACTGCCCTCATGATTGCTGCCCTTCGATCGGCAGCGTCATTTCACGAAGCTGCTCGGACACCTGCTGCGGCGATAAACCGAAGAGGCCATATTTTTGCTCGATCACGATCGCGGCGGCCATGTTGCCGGCGGTGGTGTATGCTGCGTACGAAGTGAGGTCGGACTTGATCTCGTCGACCAGCGCAGCATCCTCACTTGCGAGCATTTCGTCCCAAGTGTCGGTCAATTCCCCCTCCCCGCCGGCGTTGATCGAGGTGGTGCTTCGCCGTGAACTTGGTGTCGACGTCCATGTCGGACTTGTTCACCAGCCAACTCAAATAGTCGGGCGGCAACGCCGACCAGTCCTGGCCGCGATATTTGCCGAAGGTGACGCGCGGCAAGAGCGACGGCGCCGACGACCACTCGATCATCTGCTCGAAGCTGGCATGCTGAATCATCGCCAGAAGTATGTGGGCCGTTACGTAGGCATCCGGCGCTGCCCGGTGGGGGGGCATTGCAAGAGCATCTTCAAGCTCGATGCCGAGCCAATATCGCAGACACTGATTGGTGTGGTTCGGGCATTCCGGCCAGATGCGACGCGCGACCTTCAGCGTGCAGATCCACGGCTTGCCGCCGCCAGTGTAAAATTCCTGCTCAAACTTAGCGTTGTGCGCGACGAAAATATCGGGCTCGCCCGCCGATAGCTTCATGAGACCTGCACCGATCTCCGGCGCGCCGACAAGATCGGCATCGCTGATATGATGGATCGCCCGGGCTTCCGGCGGCATTGGCCGGTTCGGGTTGACCAGGACGCCGATCGGGTCACCGATCTCCGCCGGATCATCGTCGTAAGTGCGGACATCGCACCAACCGACTTCGCAAAGCCGCGCGTCTGGAGGCATCCCGTCAGTTTCGAAATCGATGACGCGTAGAAGCATTATGAATCCCCAATCTGCTGTGCCGGATACTTCGCGGCGAGAGCATCAAGCGTGAGTTGACACTCGGAAGGATCGAGCTTGCGCTCGACAATTGGCGTGGCCGAGCCAAGACGCGGATCGTCGAACCAGATTTGCGGCATCAGAATGCCGAACTGGCTAAGCCAGACGAAGCTGCGGGGACGATCGCCGTTCATACGATCGACTCCATCGGAATTCCGAAGGCTCCGCAGTAGCCCCGTCGCTCCGTGGCGGATCGATCATCGGGGCGCCGATAGGATTCCCAACGCCACGCCATACAGGCTGAAGCGATGCACCGACACGACCCTATCGGATTGGGTGATTGGCCTAGCGCGTCGCGATTTGCCGAGCCGACCGGGAAATAATCGGCTGTTGCACCGTTGAATTCGTTGCGGATGATGCGCGCGTGGGGACACCACATCCTGCCGGCCTCCTTCTCGGACACGAATGTCATGCCGTCCCCTTATGAGGTTGCTGCGCGAGAACACGCGGGTGGTTGAGCCAATGCTTGCGGTTTTCGAGAAGTGCGGCAGCAAAGCGCTTCGCCGCCTTGCTGGAATGATGAGCCAGAAGCTCGCCCAGAATATTGCCGAGCGCCTTGGCCGCATCGTTGATGTCGACTTCGAACGGTGCGGTAGGTTCGCCGCCGCTCAAGGCAGCTCGGACTCGGCATTCGAGACAATCGCACCGCTGGTCTATCACAGCGCTACCTCCGGAAGGAGGCTTGACGAGGGAACGCCAGCCGAGACCTCGGCGCGGGTGTCAGGATCGATACCCGTTGAGTTCAAAGACGGTGCGATCCCCGCGCTGTCCCTGGCCTCGGCTGACATTTCTTGAAGCCGGACATGGCGGCGCTCGACCGCCTGATGCAGCCCGATCAGCGTGTAACCATGCTGGCGATCACCTTCGACGTCGAACTCGCACCAAGTCGCAGCGGCAAGGTTGTATTCAAAGGCACCGTCCACGACGGCGGTGAACTCACCGTCGTAGACATAATCCAGGCCAAGCCGGTCCATCGCCTTGAGGCGAGACTGGATCGCGCTGTCCGCCATCTTGAGACCGTGGCGCGCGGCTGCCGTGCGTTCCGAAGCCGACGTCATGACCGATCAGCGTCCCTGATCTCGGCGCACTTCTGTGACAGCCTGTGTTGCAGGTCCTCGCGCGCATCGGACCCGACATTGGCTTTGTTGCGGAGAGATTTCTCGGCCTTCCACCGCTTCTCGCCTTCGTCGGCATCATCGAGCGTCTCGATCCATGCCGATGTCGCCGCGATATACTCCGCTTCGTTCGTCGGGACTGCGCCGGTCTTGTCGGCAGCAGGCGCCTTGGCCGCTTCCGTGCCTTTCTTCCTGGGAGAGGTTTCGGACTCAGAAGCGGCCTGGCCTGACGCAGCGGGACCCGTACTCGCGGACGGCTGCGTCGAAGCTGCTCTACTTTCGGCAGGGCCGCCTGCGTCAGGACCCTGGTTAGGATCAGACGGCCCTGCCCCCGCCGCACCGGTGGAGCTTTCAGTTTCTACCAGAGCGGTGGAATTTGAATGTTCGGAGACTTCACCGGTCTCGGCGTCGACGTCGCCGCCTACCTGTTTTTCTTTCGGCGGAAACGTCTCATCGACCGTCGTCATCCCATCGCCGATTGCCTTCATCATAGCGATGATTTTTGCCAGGTCTGGCGCGGTCCAGTCTTTCGCCGCGCGGCCAATGACGAACTCGACGCGCTGCGGATCGACGTTGTGGTTGGCGAGGCCCTGCAGGGTTTTTTCCTGCCATCTCTTCACGTCCTTCCCGATCTTGTCGATCAGCGAATTGCGCGCGGCCTCAAAGGCAAAGTCGGAAAAGGTCTGCAGCGCGTTTACGACGACGTTCCGGATGGCCTTGGACACACCGATTTGAAACGCGATGTCGAGACGACGGTCGTTGTCGCTGCCACCCATTTTTGAAGCGTTCTTGTTCTGCTGGAACGGGCGAGTTAGCGCATAGCCGCTCTCGAAGTCGGTGAACCGCGCGTAGATCAGCCAGCTCGGCCCTAAATCGATGACACGGGTGTCGACCTCGCAGTTGCCGTAGATCCGCGCCACGTCGTTCGCCAGTTTGATCGAGGCTCCTTCGATGAAATCCTTCTGGCCGTTCTTGTTCCTGACCGGAAAACGATAGAACCAGTCGTCTCCGGCGGCAGCGCCGAGTGCCGCTAGCTTCTGCAGGATGCGAGCCTCATCGCGGTAGACCGCAACCTGCTGCGCGCCGAATACGCGGTCGCCAGGCGAAGCCAGAGGCTGTACAGACGGAGCTGCAACAACCTGCTGCGTGCTGGCCGCGAACTCATCCAGCGCGTTGCGCTTGCCGGCACGTTCGTCGGTATCAACGTTGCTCATGAAAATTCTCCTGTTCTAGGCGCGGGTCCGCGCCCTGCTATCGTTAAAAATCCGGGCGCCGGCGATCTCTCGACGCCCAGCCTTGATGAAGGCGCGCAGCGCTTGCTCGATCGCGCTTTGGGTAAAAAACGGGCGCAAGGCTTCGAGATCGATGTGGTTTGTATCGAGGTCCTCGAATGTCCAGTGGTCGACGAGGCTGGCGGTGCCGCCCTCGGTACGCGTCGTCGCCATGGACGAGGTCGTGGCGGACGCCTTTGATTCCGCTCGCGCGGCGAAGTCGCTCAAGGTATTGGATTGCGTCACCGCAGCAGTTGCCGCCTTCACGTCGCCGGCCTTGACCGCCTCCGCAGCTTTCGCCGCAGCTTCGTCGGCGAGACGCTTGGCTTCCGCAGCCTCAGCATCACGCCGCTCCTGTTCTCGTCGGGCCTTCGCTCTCAGATAGACCGTGTTGCCATTCTCCAGGCGACCCTTTGCCGCCGTCAACCGGGCGATGTACCCGCGCTTGAAGTAATCGTTGATGAGATCAGTTGCGTCTCGGTAGGGCTTGCTGGCTTCTAAGTTGATCGTGCCGCAACGTCGGCTGTACTTCGTCAGATCGACGACGATTTTGGTCGAGGCCGCTAGATCCTCGTCATCCTCGATCACGTTCGGTATCTCGGATGCTTCGGCCTCGAGCTTCGCGATGGCCTCATCGATATGCTTGTACTCGTCCCTGAGCTGATCGGGCGTCAGCAGCGGACGAATGTTGTCGTCCTTCGAAATGTCTCGAGCTGCGGCGGTAGCCATTATCCACGTCCTTTCAATATGCGCATGACGCGGAAGTCGGATTCCGCGACTGAGTATGCTTTTCTGTGTTGGGTCTTGTGAGACACGCGGCGACCGTCCGACAGCCGCGCGATCGCGGCTTCTCCCATTTTCCCGGCGATGGCGGTCTTCGCGACATCCTCCTGGGCGGACGCGTCTTTCTTCGCCGCGCGAGCGGACTCGAGCAGATCGACGAATCCGGGGATTTCGTTGTCGTGCGACAGGTCGATCTCGATGCCGTTGTCCTGCGGGAACAAAAGCTTGACGATCTGCTCGTCGCGATCCGGATCGATTGGCGGCTGCACGCCGGTGTCGAGATAGTTTTTGCAGAACGAAGCGACGCGTTCGCGGATCACAGCCTCGGCAGCCGCGTTGCGATCAAGTGGGACGACCTTCAGCTCCCATTTGAACGTGTCGACCACCAGCGCGACGATCATGGCGCGCGCCGCGTCGGCCAGCATAGCCTCGGTCAATGTCTGGAGTTGATAACCCAAGGGAGCAACCACCTGGCTATTCTCATCCTCGGGATCGGATAACCAATAAGCGTTGAACACCGGGCGCGCGATCACCTTGGTCTGGATGATGGTAACCCCGTCGAGGCCCGGAATAATTGCAGCGCCGTCGGGCGTGGCGCCGAGCCTTGCAGCAGCATCGCGAAGGTAGACTTTGGCGCGGCGGACCTCCCAGTCCGGGAATTCCCAGCCGATCGCCTCGAACACCGCGGCTTCACCCCAGAGGCCGCGCTTCATCGCCTCGGTCATTTCCTGCGGACCGACCTTGCCAAGTTTTTCCGCCCAGACCTTGGTGGCCGAACCAAACATGCCTTCACCACAAATCGCCGGCACGTCGCTGGCGGTAATGTCTTGCTGCCGGAGTGCCAGCCAGGAGGCGCGATCCTTCGATGGGTCGATAGCGATACGTTCAATCATGTGCTGGCCTCTCGCTGGAACTGTTGGTCGGCCCAGTCGCAGAGCTCTGCGATTTGGGTCAAGATCGGAAGAGCACACGTCTGAACTCCAGTCACTAGCTTATCTCGTAT
>ERZ778029.2326-NODE-2326-length-13140-cov-3.915629_pt1 | contig 13140 bp, 5 predicted proteins | sample MGYA00375759_ERZ778029 | MGnify/ENA primary metagenome ERZ778029 (study PRJEB29350, sample SAMN05389819) | bioreactor metagenome | isolation source: Ammonium sulfate bioreactor | place: South Africa: University of Cape Town | collected 2014-04-04 ...
TGAAGTACTACTTCGAAATAATCCAACATTGAAAAGAGAAAGCAATGCGTAATTACGAGCAATCGAATTGTTTAATTGTTTATCAATCGAACTGAAATTCAACAAGGTTTTGTGTTTGTTTGTTTGTTTTACTTTCGAAGAAAACCAACCGAAAGAGAAATGTTTCACCAATTGCACAAATTATCGAAAAGATTATTCGAAGAAAATAAAATGAAAACAACTATACACACACACACAAACAAATATGTTTTTGTTTTTTGGTTTCAGTTGAGGAAATATGTCTCACTTTAAAATCAATCGGAATCCATGAAATAGGTATCCAATGTAAAAGAATATATGCATACGAACGAAGAGCATAGATCGGCGAATATTCCCACGTTTGAAGACCAATTCCATAGGTCAATTTATGTAACTAAGATGTTTAACATTCGAATTCAGTTCGTTTTCTCTTCAAATTGGCACTTACAGGTTCATAGAAATTAAAAACTTCATCACAATCATCGATTGGATTGAATATTGCACTTAGAATTCTCACAAGAACAAACAATTTCAATACAGATGACGCATTTTTCATCTGATTTTCTAGTCGATTGACGAACATCTACAGTGAATGATGACGATCATGTTTCTTAATCAATCACAAAATCAAAACAAAACAATTTTGTCGTTTTTTTTTTCGTTTAATAAATTGTTTTTTTCCTTTTGTTTGTTATCCAATGTAATCAATCAAGAAAAAAAAAAGAAAAAGAAAAAAAAAAGAAAACACCTTACAAAGACAAATGACGAGACACCAGAAGAGAAATGAAATCGACAAGACAAACAACAACAACAAACAAAGATCGTTTCTCTTTTCGATTTGTCTACGAATGTTTTGTTTTTTTTTTAACAAATATTTGTGAAAACCTTCATCTGACATCTCACACACACACACACGCACGCATACTGTTGGGGATAGAGAGGCCTTTCAACAATAACAAAAATAAACAAGGCAAAACAATTTAGACAAATCGATTGAAAACTATTCAGAGAACATCTTCGGCGTCGTTTTTCGTTCTTTTTTTTTGGTTTTGTTTTAGAGACACGTTGGTGAACATGTCTTTTCTAGTTCAATGCGATATGACACTCAGCACAACAAAACAAAATTCGACCTAATCAATACACAGACACACACTTTTCTTGTCTAAAAGAGAGAAAGAGAGAGAGAGAGAACACGGACTAGAAAGAGAGAACAGGCCAATGGACACGTCATTCCGGTGGGGAAACAATCAGAGTCTAGCACTACCACGACATACATATGGCACAACATCAAACAAACTAAACTCGAAAAAAAAAGCGAAGAGAGAGAGAGAAAACAAAAAGAAAGAAAGAAAGAATATGAAAGATGATCAAGAAGCAGAAAACAGCAAAAACAAACGGTCTGGTCTACAATTAACAATTCGTCGTCTTTTTTTTTTACGAAGATTCACTTTGAATTTGTTGTTGATTAAGTTGACTCATCAACTTTTGACGAATTTCTCTAATACGTTGAGTTAATAATCGTTTTGTTGGAAATAACTCTCCATTTGCTTGTTGAAATGATGTTATTGAAATATCTAAATTGAAAATCGAGATAAAAGAAAAACGATAAAAATTGCAAATGAATGTGATACCAGTTGGATACAATTGATCTTTGAGAAAGTCAATAACTTTCAATCGTGATAAATATTGATTTTTAGTTTGAATTTGATTTGTCAACGAATGGCAATTTGTCATTTGACGAGTTGAATTCGATTTCATATATTGACTTTTCATTTCTATTTCAAATACAAACTAATTTTAAGAAAAACAAAACTCGATTCGAAAAGGCAAAACACAAACCATCTAAATGTTTGTGATAATCGATATTTGTCCGTTTGATTTCCGTTGGATTTTGTTCGGAAGCAACAGATGCTTTTCTTTTTCTTGTTACTATTGGTGAATACTCCGAATTGGTTTGTCCACTCCGTTCGCTAATACTTCGAGATCGTGTTGTTGGACGTTGAATCATGTCTGAACTGACGGTTTTCCTTCGTTTAGTCAGATGTTTATTCAAGATTTTGTCTGGTTGATTTTGATTTGACGTGAGTTGAGTGACTTCTTCATCAGTCGTAATCGGAGTTAGATTCGGCAGATATTGAATTGCATTTTGTTTGAATGGTGTTGGCGAAGTTTTACTCCGTTCGGACAACGAACTATTCGAACGGGAACTGTACGCCGAGAGAATTGTACTGTTACTGTCGGCACACGATGTTGACGATGATCCACTTGAATAACCCGATGAAACCGATGACGAACAATTGATCGAATGAGTTAGAAATGGATTAAATGAATCTTTGATTTGATTGATATGAATTTGAAATGATTTGTTGTTGGTTTGATGTTGAATTGTTGTTGGTGAACTCGATTTTTGATTTGATTGTAAATGTTTGAGTTGTTGTTCGAGACCGAGATTGGTTTTACGTTGATTGATTAACATTGAAAAGATCGTTCGATAGGTTTCATTTTCATTGAAATTCTTCTCAATAGTTAATTCAGGTGAATTCGACAACGATTTACTTTTTATCAACGACGACGAATCACGAATACGAAACGATCGATTTCCAAATTCGAATAATTCCGATGAATTGATTTCCGATTTCGTTTGTATTTGATTGGCATGAATAGGAACAGGTGTGATCAGATTAGTTCTCATAGATGTATTGCCATCGATCGATGGTTTACTAATGGGCGTAAAACCTTGTGTCGATTCTTCGGTTAATTTCGGCATATTGGTGCAAATCTGTGCGAATGCTTGTAAACGATCGCATTGTGGCGAAAGAACTTTGTCGGCATTGCTCTGCGATTGTAATCGAGCCGATCGACGACATTGATCTTGGTGATCTTTGGGTGAAATTGAATTCGATTGAGAATTGGCGAATTTGTGAAATGGATTTGTCCATTTAAATGAAGGATTTTGTTTGAAATGTTGATTTTTTAATTGTTTAGCTCGAATTCGGTATTGTTCTTGTTCGTGAGCCGAAAGTGAATACCATTTTTCGCCTAAGATCTTCGAAACATTTCGATTGTCTCGATTGGGATTGGCGAGATGAATTTTCGAACGTTGTTCTTGAGAAAATAACATAAATGAATTCATTGGACGACGAATATGTTTGTCTTTGGATGATGAATTCGAATTTGGACTTTGAAATTGATCGACATTTTCGTTGTCATTTTCGTTTTTCATGTTCGAATTCGAATTCGAATCGAAATCGTCGTCATTCGAACGTGTTTCATCTTGATTCGATGAATTATTATTTTCTTCGTCTTTGCTTTCATCATTTGGATTCGATTGCGAACGATTTGTATCGATGTTAATCGTTATTTTCGGCAGAAGTTCCGACCAATTCACCGTTCGAATTGAAGTTCCTTGTGACGAATCATTCGTTGAAACAAGTTCCGATGTTGACGAACGAGCGTAACCATTCGTCGAATGAAAATCTTCGTTATCGAATGAATTCGGTTGTAAGATAAATCTCGGTGATTGTTGTGCAAAAATGAGCGGTGTTGTTGTTCTCGATTGAGGAGCTGAATAATAGCCATGATTGATCGATGAACTAGTTGTTGTTAGAGGAAGAATCGATGGTTGAGAATGAATTCGATCGAAACTAAGCGTTGTATTTGCACAATGTTCTTGTCGTCCTTTTTGTGATAAATGTCTCGAACAAAGTCCACGTCGTTGAGATTCTTTTGGACAACCGTCTTTTGAACAAAGACGACGCCATTGTTTGCCATTGAATTTCTTTCGTATTTGAGATTGTGATGATGTCATTACGTCACCTTTTCGGTAAACGATTTGATTGTAAACTGTTGTTGGAATTTCATTGATTGAACTGATCTTTTTTGAATTTGTTTCAACTTTTGAATTCGAACTTTGACAATCGAATTTTTCGTTTAGATTGATGTTTGTTGATTGTAAACTGTCATTCGATGATGGCGAAGATTCACGTGGTGATGACATATTTCCATACGAATCGATGTTAAATTTACTTTGTCGTAAATTGATTTCAGATGGATTCAATTTTTGAACGAAATCTGTCGCTTGTAAAGCTCCATTCCAATCAATTGGAATTTCTATTTAAAACAAAAATTGATTTCAACAAAAAAAAAACAAAATCAACGAACCGTCGTGCCACGGTGGTAAAAATAATCGAATTGATTGTCTTGGTAAACTTAAAGTATCCTGTTGATTATCTAATAAAATATTAAATTTCGCATCGGTTGTTTTGTCGACGATAATTCCCGGTTGATAAATCGAATATTTAATTGAATTATCGTCATTTGTTTGTTGTCGTTTGCAAAGAACATATTTGCCAATAGTTAATTCTCGAATTGGTGGAGCATTATCGGATAAAATGCCGAAGAGATTTTCAAATAGATTGATATGAATTTCATTTGAAACGAATTGTTCATTGACATGTGTAGGAACAACGGTGAAATGACCTGTTTGAGGAATATCAACGATTGTTCCGCATACGTATTCATTTGTTGCACTTTTATCGCATCGAACAAGAACATTTATTGTTTGCCAATCTTGAAAATTGTATTCATTTATTAAATTATTTATTGACGATTGATTGATTGGATTGATTGACGAATTCGATGATTGTTGTTCTTGATCAACATGATGATGAGCTAACCAACGTTTTTTCAAAGGTTTGGCGTGTGATGATGATGATGATGAAGGAGAATTCGTATCGGTTATTTGTTGATCATCATTCGATGTTATTGTTGAACGACGACGTTTTTCACTTTCTTCATTTGACATTGGAGAATGACGTGAAGCAGCACTTGATCGAGTTAACATTCTAAATTCAACCGAGATTTTGCCCCGTTTTTTTTCCAACTCGAACAATAACAACGACGAACTTACATTCAAAAGAAAATAATCATATTGCAAATCGAAGTCAATTAAGAAGAAAAATAAGAGCCACCGGATAAAAACGTTTTAGAACAACAACAAGAAAAAGAAGAAGAAGATGTGTTTATATAAATGGATTTGCTTCTGTGTAGGTCGATGGAATGCACAGATTATCGGAGAATTCTTTTTTTTTTGTCAACGAACAGACAAAAAAACAACAAAACAAAGCAATTAATACATTGATTTCATCTAAAAAAAACGAGATTTTTACGTTTAGTTTTAAAAGAAAATAACAACAACAAAGCAAATAATCAATGTTGTTTTGTTGCTTGAAGATTTATTATTTACAAATAAATATATTTAATCACGAACTATTCTTCTCTTCCACTATTTGACAGATTTCTAGATGGCGTTCGATTACGAGTCAACAATTGACGTACTTACATTTCTTTTCTTTTTTTTCCAACTAAAACGAGTTGTTGAATTTTATCAAATAATTCAACAGTTTTCCTTCTCTAAATTCAATTTTATTCATTGTCAAAAAGATAAGAAAAGAAAAGATTTTCTACAGGAAATTTCTGTAACACTTTTCTGCTTTTAAACAAATTAATGTACTTTTCACTTCTTTTTTTTTCTTCGAGAATAAACTAAAGACTTTACCCGAGATTTGCACAGAAAGACGAAGAAGAAGAAAGACTGCAACCGTGTCAAATGAGATAGAGGTAAAAATAGACTTCTTTTCATTTTTTTAAATAATAGAATTAAAAAAGATATTAATTTATCTTTTCTCATTTAATTTTCATGAGAAGATTTGTTTCTAAAGACATACGTTAATTTCTTCATGCATAATAAAGATTTAATTATCGATATGCGAACCTATTTAATAAAAAAAAAACTAATAAGACCTCAAGCTATCTGAAATATTGATTCGTTACGAAAAATAGATCTGTTTCTTCGAATGAATAGAATCAAATGACAATATTAAAATACTTATCTGTGACACAAGTAACACCCGGTACCCGCAACATTCGAACCATCTTTGTTCGATATCGATTTCTATGCACCCGCATTTTCTCGACAAAAAAAACGCACATATTCCGTATTTAGAAAAGAAGAAATGACATTATAATGAGTTTTATTCGATACCTGTATTTGGCCTTATTCACTAGATTTTCTCCTAATGAAATCGATGGCATTGACTTAAACGAGAAAAGAAAAAGGAAGATCGAACGTGTTTTGTTTGTCAAGACTAACGGATAACTGATAATACGTGACTCGAATAGATCGTTGAGAATCTATTCTTGACTAACAAATAGAATGTTTCTACTTATGCTTACTTGATACATCATTTATTTTCTTCATTAACACAAACCAACAAAGAATTTTAATTGCAAAAAGATAAATAAATATTCTAAATAAAAACGTAGAAACTAACGATTTAGAACTTAAATTTAGTTATTAAATATTCTTAGAGAAATAATTCTTAATGATGTGAGAGAGAGAGAAAAAAAACGTCAGTGTCATTTACTATTAATAGGTACTATGCGTATATACGTCTCGTTGAATCATTCATTCATTCATTCATTCGTTCCATCTCATCTCGACAGCAGCAACAATACGACAGACATTCATCTTTTTTTCTCTTTTTCTCTTTTTTCCTTTCTCTCTCTGTATATATAGTATATATATATATATATTCTATTTCATTCTCTCAAACCAAATATTAAAAAAACGAGCGAGGTAAAAAAATAGTTTTTTCTCTTATTTCTTTTTCTTTTCTTTTCTTGTGTTATTGTTGCTGTTTAATAATAAAAAAGAAAGAAAATTGAACAATTTTATCTAATGTTATCTTTCTCTCTGCTTGAGACTCGTCCCCAATGTGAATAAATTCTTGATTTGAATGTTTCCATGATGGATAAAGCAAAGAGAAGAAGGACAATCGGGGAATATCACTAACGAGATGACGAAAAGATATTTATACAAAAGAGAAAAAAAAATGTTTGCTATTCTCTGTAGATAACAGCAAATCATATTCAGATAACGATAAGAAACAAACAAACACACTCAGACAACAGCTCCATTTATCCAATTCGAATTACAATCACCAATCATTTCATCTTTCAATCGAGAAATAACTCAACAAATTATCAATAACATCAACATTTTCAATCGATTCACATGAAGAAAAAAAATCGATTCTGTTTTCTAACACCTGAGATAACAAAATACTTGTTCCCACCCATATTTTCTATCGAATAATTGGGAGAATAGAGATTCTTTAATCTTGCCTCAATGTAACATTACGGAAACAAGTTTCTCTCGAACATTAAATGTCAAAAATAGACAAGTGTAGAAGAAGAAAATGCCAATCAACCAGCTCATCAGCAAACAGAACACAAGATAAAAAAAACGAAGAAGCATCAGCAGCAGAAGAAGAAGAAGAAAAGAAGAAATTAAGGATTTGCTTCTTTTTTTTTGTTGCAGACGAATTTGTCTTGAGGCCAATCATCATTGAGATAAAAAAGAAAGTTAGCTTATCAAATAAAAGTCATTTCTATTATATGAATAGCTCCTTGAAACTAGAAATGCTTCCTGATTGAACAAAATTCTATTTCTCAAGTATAAACAGACAAATATTAACTAACAGATCATCATAACGACAATTCATCTCTCGGCAAAGTTTTCTTATTTTTGTCGATTGTTTAATCAATACGTTTCAATCAAAAAAGAAAGAAGAATTTAGCCAAAAAAAAAAACGTTCTTTTTTCTCTTCACTCTTTTACCTTAAAACGATTTTCATTTTTAATATAAAAAAAACAAGAAAAAGAAAACCAACCTATCAGAATATTTTCTAAAGAAGAAAAAAAAGCGTAATTTGATGCGTAAATAATTTGATACAAACCAACCTGATAATAATAAATTATTTTTGTTGACGTCATTGAAAATATTTCCAAGAATCTTACGTCGTCAATGTTGTTTTTCTTTTCTTTTTCTCATAAAACTTGACTAAGATCTCTCGAGTTGATCACTCGAAACAAAAAAAAATACATTTCAACATCAAATGTAAATGAACTTCTCTTTCTCAATGAGAAATAACAACAAACAAAAAGATCGTTAGGAGAAATGAGAAAATAAAATCTATTGGGAACGATCGATTTCGATGATATGATGGACGATCGTTACTCATTTTAGAAAGAAGAAGAAAAAAAACGATCTATGATCAATCGTTGTCGTTCGTGTTTGAAATGATTTGATCTAGATCACGATGACATTTATCTTATTCGAAATGGAAATCATCATCTTCTTCTTCTTTGACCCGAGTCATTGAAATACATTCATCATATTCACTTACACTTAAACAACAACATCTATGAATGAACAAACTACCATCTATCTTCTACCATTCTTATAGCAATTTACTTTTTGACAGACCTCTCTCTCTCGCTTGTTTTACGTCGTCATTTTTTTTTTCTTTTACTTTTTTTATTTCGAATTTATTCAAACACTTTTCAATATTTATTTTTAGTTTATTTTTAACAAAAAAAAACATGACGATTGTCTCGGATAGATGTCGACATTCAACAACAAACAACAACAACAACAATAATCATTCTAATCAATTAAAAATGATCTATTTCTCTATTCACATCTTAGCAACACATAGAAAAATAGTCTTCTGATTTTGTTAAAACTTACTTAAAAGCTCGAAATCGAGGATATTTGTTTCCTGTCGTCATCATCATCATGATTAATTATATATTCTATAAATAATCAAACAAAGTATTGTCATTAGTATTGATATTATATATCCATTCTGGCGTTGTTTTTCTTTTTATACGATTTAACGCAATGGACTGAAAAGTATTTTGAACTGAGAACTAAACAACCTTGATTTTGTCAATCTTTCTTTTTTTTTTTGTTCTTAAGAAACAAAAAATGATTTCGATAAAGAGTCTCTTGTTGTCATCATTAACAACAATGAGAGGAAATCTTTTTAAAATAAAAAAAGAAAATCGAGTATCATTCAACGCAAATGAATCGATCCCAAAGAAAACACGAGAGAGAGTCATTACTCGTTTTTATTTCATTTTCACGAATAAAATTAACTCGATATTTGCAACATCGACAACAAAACAAAACAAGGCTAACTGATTTGCACTCAAAAACGAGATAGATAGGAAGAGAGAGAGAGAGAGAAAGAAAGAAAGGTTAAAACCTAATTGTTTGTATGTTGATGTAGTGATATTAATAAATCAATGTAGAGAAATATCTGATGATGGAATCTACTTACCCATCGTCTATTGGATCGACTAATGATGGTAACTAGATGCGATGACGATCTTCGATAAGCTACACGCAAAGATGACAAGAAACAAGGTTGCGTGTTCGTTCGAGCAACTATCGACAAACTTATCGTCGTCCTCCTTTTTTTTTTCTTCTCTCTCTCTTCGCGAAAATCTCTTGAGCTAAGCAAAATATGCTAACCTAAGAACATTTTTCTATGTCTCTCTCTCTCTCTCTTCTGTCAATGTATCAATTGGCAATATGTTAGTTACGACAACGATATACAACACGAATAGGCGGACATATAATACATACACGCACGCTCTTCGAACGTTCTCTACGACGAGAAAAAAAGAAATATGTTTCAATATAATGATGCATATACACATCTACATACCTCTACATACACATTTATCGACAAAAAAACGACCAATACATTCAGAGAACAATATTCATATCCTACAAGCATGATTGATTTTTCACTTTTCTGTCTATGTTAACTATATGTGCACAAATCGTCGATTTTTTTTCTTACTTTAAACGATGTACATATGTGCCATTTATGGCGAGTCTTTTTCTTCTCAAAACTGTCGTTTTTTGGATCCGATCAATATCGAGAGAATATGTCAACTTTTTCAAATGATTCCTGACGAATAATCTATACGTAGCTTATATCTACTTGTGTATTTTCATTGAGAGAATAGAGAAACGAGAAGAATATGATCATCGAGGATATAGTTCTCACATGGCTCCAGGAAACTAACAGTTAACATATACACAACTGAAATAGAGAGAAAACAAAGAAGTCATCATCAATGAGACATTATTTTACTTGATTTCTATGTGTCTCCATTGCCGAAAGGCAATTCAACACACAAATAAAGATGTTATTCACCATAACAATCTACATAACACTTTATTCTTACTACAATACAACGAAATAAATATAAAGTGCCTTAGGGATCAACACTTTTTTCTGATTCTCTCCGTATTTATAGACAAACATACGTTTCTAAGTCTTCTCTGTCGCTCTCCTTTCTTTCTTCTCTATTTTATGCACGTATTAAACATTTCAAAATATTATATTTTCTTCTTTTTTTCTTTTTCGACAATTGACCAACAAATCAAAACTCGTCAAATAATTGTCTAACGTTCTACTATGAGTGTGATGATGATGATGATTATTATTATTATTATTATTATTAACTGTTGACGAACAATCGAAGAAAAAAAAAACGAGAAAGAGAAAGATATTTTGTTATTATTTGACAAATGTTTGATGGATCAACATCAACAGAGTCAAAACGATTTTTCTTTGTTTCATGTTGATCGATCAAATATGATTTCTTGTCGAAGTTCGAATGTCGAAAGTTGCGTCTGTCTCTATGATTTATTTGTCAGAAACCCTGGATGATCTTGATTTTGTTTTATATCTCTAATAATGTATTAGATATCCTCCAGGAATATAAAAAGACATCGAAGGACGTAAATAGGAAAGTTGTGTGCATATGTTTATATTAATGTATATGTGAATCTTTGATTTCCTCGATGATGATGATGATGATACCGATGAAATACTGTCGAAGAAAAGTAAATGATATCATCTCGACTCTTTTTATCTGTTTTCATCATAAAGACAAGACAAATGTCAGACCATCCAACAAATGAAAATAAACAGTACAATCAATAGACTCAAAGATCGTTTCTAATTATTTGCATATTTCGGAATTATACTTCGAAAAAACAACAACGACGACAAAAAGATTTCGTAAATCTTCTTGTTTGATTAGAATTCTTAGTTTCTCTTATCATTATCTATCGAGAGATATTCTCGGTTACACACTCCACTCTTCTTATCGACGACCTTCGATTAACAGAAAATATATTAAAAACAAAAAAAAAAGAACTAAGAATCTTACTGTGAAGAGATATCTTCGATTCTTTCATCCTTTATCAGTTATTCTCCAATTAGCTAGCAGCGCATCTTTACAGATCAAATATCAAGTCTCGATTCCAATCAACTAGTTCTATTTTTACATTCATTTACGCTTTTAGCATTAACAACAAAAAACAGTAAATTATTTTTCTTCTCTTTAAATGATCTTACCTTGAGAAAACATAAAAGAGAATAAATGACATTTTAACTATTTAAATGACAAACCTTTTGTAATATAATCCATCAAACAAAATGAAGAATAAGAGAGAAAAAAACGAACCAAAAGTTCTTTTCCTTCGTTTTTTCTTTCAACAAATAAATCGAAACTAATTTTACTCATTGATTTGTAATGATTATTCCAAATGAAAAATGACAATACTATGTTCGATTGCAAGTACATATGAGTACAAAGTACACACACGCACATGCACATGCACAATAGCAAATCTTTTTTAATAATGCATAAAGTTTAACTTGTATTATTCAAAGAGAAGAAGAGAAACGAGAGAAAGGTAAATATCTTCGAACACTATATACACACACACATTTGCCATCCAGCTGTTAGAAAACGTTATATACATTAATACGACCTCATCTAATGCATTAGATCGAGTTCAATGTTCTTTTTCTCTTCGTCTTCATGTAAACACATGTTAAGAACTTCACTCATGGATATTGTAACAACATACTCTTGCTCTTTTTTTTATGAGTACATTCATTGTAAACCTTCACTTTCGATCGACAAACAAATCAATAAAGTTGACAACATCGCTGCATCGACATCTTTCTATTTAAACTTAAGCAAATAGTTAATTTCGACAAAAAAATAATAATAAAAAAAAATATATTTGATCTAGAATACATTTATACCTCGATAGAAATTTATTAATATTTATTTCTCGTACAATATTAATTTTCTGTTTCTTCTCTTTATAAAATATATTCCCAAAAAAAAAGACATAATATTTAACATATTTTATTGATTGACATACAAATTATATTAGAAGTTTATCAAGGATTTTTCTTTTCGATTTTCGTTAAATATGTTTTTGCTTTCTGGTAAAATAAGATTTCAATTTTGAAAAGATATTGTTTATAGGAAAGAAAAAAAAGAAGACAGACAACATATGAAGAGGATTTTCTCATTAACAGGCAAAAAATAAATTGGGCACAACAAATAAAAATAGGCAAAACGAAAACAAAAACTAAGAACATTAACTTCTCAACTGTCTAATTATTTAGTTTTAGAAATAAAATGTTTTTTTTTTATCGTAATTAAATATTTGACGAATAGTTTTCTTAACGATAATTTCGATACATTGGATTTTCAATAGTTAATGGAATTGATGTAATTTGTTCGTTATTTCGTCCTTGAATATTTGTATAATTTCCATTTGTTATTCCAGAAAAGGGATCATTCGTTTGATAACCACCTGTTGTTCCATCAGTTACTGTTGATCCATATGAAGTATATCGATTTTCATCTGCATCTATTCAAACAAAATAATAAGAAATCGATCATCAAAAATATTGAATTCAATTCGAACATACTTTTCGACGGTCGATCTGGAATAGTTTCATGTTCTGATGGTGGTTCAGCCCACGGTTGTTTTTCACCCGATGCAAACATTCCATAGAAAATAACTCCACCAAAATGAATCAATGATGCTATCAGAAATACATGAGCCCATTCATCTCGTGTCTAGATGTCAACAACAACAGAAAAAGAAAACGAATCAAATTTCAATAGATTTTTTCTCTTGATGAAATGATTTTACTCCTTCTTTAGTTAAAAATTCGACAGCAACAGGACATAACATTCCAGCTAATGTTCCAACACCATTGGAAATTCCCATAAGAATACTTGCATAACGTGGAGCAATGTCCAAATGATTGACATTGAATCCTGAAATAGCAAAACCACTAAAACCAACAGCAACAGTCAATGCTCCTATAGCTAATCGAGGATTTTTTGCATAGGCAACGAGTAAAAGAAAAACAGCTT
>ERZ778029.2344-NODE-2344-length-13075-cov-3.531029_pt1 | contig 13075 bp, 16 predicted proteins | sample MGYA00375759_ERZ778029 | MGnify/ENA primary metagenome ERZ778029 (study PRJEB29350, sample SAMN05389819) | bioreactor metagenome | isolation source: Ammonium sulfate bioreactor | place: South Africa: University of Cape Town | collected 2014-04-04 ...
GTTCAGCAAACAGTCGTGGCAGTCGAGGTGGTGGCCATCAACATCATCATCATCAACAACAACAACAACATGATCAACGAAATCACACAAATGGTGAGATCGTTCTTAGTTGTTTTCATGACGTTTATTTTCATTTATAATTAGGTCAGCGTGGAGGTGGAGGTGGTGGTTGGTCAGATCGAGGAGGTCGAGGTGGTTTTCAAGGTCATTACCAACAACAAACATATGATCCCTATGCACAACAATATCCTCAAATGGGCTACTATGGTCAACAACAAATTGTAAATGAATATGCTGGTATGGATTATAATGGTGGTGGTGGTGGTGGTGGTCGAGGCCGAGGTCGTGGCGGACGTGGTAATCGTGGTGGCCGACGACCTTACTAACACAAGAATGTGTTATCTATTGTTATTTTTTTTAAAAATCCGGTCTAGTTCTACTTTATTTCCTCTCTAAACAAAAGATAATTAACCAAGATGCTGCTGTTACTCATTTATTTGTTAACAAATTCTCTTCGATTATTGTTATATCTATGACTTGTTTTTGTTTTTGCTTCTTTTTCTAGATGGTTAAATTAGAGCCGATAAAATCGGTCATTGATTCATATTCTTCCTCTTCATCATCAGACGATGACACCGATTCCGATGATAGACAATCGACAACATCATCATCAGATTCGTGTCTATCTCTCATTGAAACATCTAGAATAAATTCATTAAAATCTTGTCAAAAACGTCAACTCCCTACATCTGTTCATGTTATTCCTCAGGGTACAATAGTTCATGACATCAACAATAATCAATGGCTAATACATCAATGTTTACAAATATTCGGGCATAATGATGAAAGATTTATTTATTTATGCAGTCAAATAAAAAGATCATTGCCAATCAATGATACGAATATATTCGAAGAAAATCTTATTAAAATCAAAATCTCACCCTGTGCTAATCTACCAGACAAATTCAAACAATCAAGACAAACTGTCATTAAAACACGAATGTCGGAGAATGAAAAACTCGAGTCGATTTTCTATGGAAATCTTCTCGGAGAGAAAAATAAAGAAATTCAATTTTTCTACCCAAATCATCATTCTGACAAGTAACTTGATTTCGAAATATTTTCACACATCGATCGATTGATCTGTTTTGTTTTAGACAGTTAATCTCAACTATTAATAAATTCCTTTCTTCAACAATAAATAATTCAAATGGAAATAAAATTCTCTATGGATTCATTGAATTCTTTCAAGATGATCAAAACAAAGTGAATAAATATGCAATTGAAATTTATTTTCAACACGATAGAGCCAATTGGAATTTTGTTACCAATCCATATGAATTAATCGAACAAATTCTCATGAAAGAGATGGACAAATTGAAAGAATTTCGACAGAAAAGTCTCAAAATCACCGATGATTATCATCGATTTTCTGTCAAACAAAAATCGACAACTAATCAATACGAAATATCCGAAAGTCTTCTCACTGAACACGATTATTCTTCATCAATAAAATATCTTCTCAAACTCGAATTAACACCTTCGACATCATCGAAAACATTTACTATCGACGATGAAATTTCGTTCTATTCTCGTTTTGCAACACATGAGAAACTTAAATCCTATATAAAACGACATAATTTAATGTACATCGCTATTCCAGAATATATTTCCCACGGTACTTACACACATATGAATTCTACATACAAATTTCTCATTATGGAACAATATCGTGAAAATCTTCGTTCGTTAATATCGTCCTACGATCAATCATTACCTGAACATAATGCATTGAATTTATTCTTGCAGATGCTTTATGTTTTACAGTTTCTACATGAGAAAAATTATGTTCATCAAATTATTAAACCGAAATATATGATGTTTGCAAATAAACAACCGTATTTTGTCTATCTTACACAATTTCGTACGGTGAAAAATGTGAATGAATCGAGTAAAATCTAGTCGAATCATCATCATTGTTCGAATTAAATTCGTTTTTTTTTCTCCTTTCGTTTTGCAGATGAAGTTCCTCAAGAAAATTTACCGATTAAAAAGAAAGTCAAACACTCTCATCGAACGCAATTAGCGTCAATTCATAACAAAACATCATCGGTTGTTCCAAGTCTACTCTCAGTTGTCGATGTTCCAAGTCCAATAATCGAAGACGAACATTTTCTTGTCAATTCTTCGACTTATTATCATTCGTTCAATGTCTATTCGTCACTTGATTTGCATTTAACTAACAAACAAACGTATCGAGGTGATTTAGAAATGCTTGGATATAATTTAATCGTTTGGTCAGGAGGAAGATTACCTTGGGAGAGAAAAACTTCGAATAAACATGAGAAATTTAATGAATATACGATTACGAATGAGAAGAAATTAGCGAAATCGAATGTGAATGAATTTGTGAAGAAATGTTTTTTTATGAAATTAATTTCGCCTGTGACTCTAAGAGCTATTTGTGATTATATGTCAACGGTTTATCAATTGAATATTGATGATATACCGAATTTTGATCAATTACGTGCACCGATTAAAGAAATTGTCAAAGCATTGGGTTTCAAAGTTTGATTGAAAAACTTAGAAAAACAAATAAAACACCGATTAAATATTTGTTAATTTAGGCAAACGCATGTCTTCGTTTATCGAATTCGAAATCGAAAAATTCGAATGTCTCAACAAATTATCGTTCGAATGCAGCGAATAACTCTCAACTCCTGAAAACCAATGGAAATAGTAATAAACAGATCAATGTCAACGAAAGTCAATCGCCAGGAAAAGGATTCGAAGTCGAACAAGATGATCTCGACGATGAAGACGACGATGAAGATGAAGACGAAGAAGAGGAAGATGATGATGATGATGATGATGACGATGAAGATGAGGTTTGTTTGATCAGAAAAGAAATCGATTGAGAAGAAAAAAAACCGCAAATATCATTGATAGACCGATCGTTGTCCACCGGATTCAAGTTCATGTGAAGAAAACTCTTCGAATGATAACGACGATGCACAAATGGAACAACAAGCACCAACTAATCCCGGTCAAACAGCAGCTAACAAATGCACACGATGTGGTGGGGATCATTCGCTGGATGATCAACAATCTCAAACAAGTAGTGATAAACAAAGTAGTAATAACAATAATCTAAGTACACTTACCTATCAACAAAAACGACAACAATCGATTGCTAAACGACTTCAATTACGTCGAAAAAATAAACATTAAATCTTGGTTTTTTATTTGTTTCAAACAGCAAACTATATGTACATATTCATTTAGGATTTCGAGAGAGAGAGAACAAAGTGTTTTTATCTGTATGGAATAGAATTTACAAAAAAAACAACGAAAGAAGACTGTTTTTTATTATTTTTTTCTTCTTGTTCAATGCGTACGGTTTGTTTGGCTTTTCTTCTATGTAAAAACTACACCATTCTATCTTATTATTTTTTTTTGCTTTTCGAGTTATCGATTTGTTACACATGATTCTTTGTTTTCGGTTAATCCGACGGTTTTATTTGTGATAAACATGTTTTCTTTCTTTCCTTCGTTTCTTTTTTTTAAATTATAGTTACCGTTTTTCATGCAGAAAAGAAGAAAGTAAACTGAACAAGCCGAATTATTCAATCAGATAGTTGTTCTATTCTTACCTTACAAATTATCATAAAATCATCGAGTGAATATACGTATAATATGTATCGATACTTGTCGGTAGTGTTTAGTGATTTTTATCATGCAAATTTTTGTTTTAATAGAGAGAAAAAAAAAAGTCGAAAGAATACGATATCACACAGATCTTATTTCAAAAGTATATAGAGAAAAAAACATCATTTCGTTTTTTTCATTTGTGATGATATTTGATGCTGACAAAATTTCAAAAATAGGATGAATAATATTGAAATCAGGTTTTTTCTATGTAGTTTTTCATTATTAATTCTTCTATGTTCAACAGATCTAACGGGTTTACATTATCTTCGTACATTTAATTGTTCAACATTGGACGGATATATTCCACAAGGACCTTATCTATTCAGTCATCATTGGCCATTTCCATTGATTACTATTAAATATCATCGAAAATTCAGTAAAGGACTGTGTTATAATGATGGATCACTTTATTTTACTTTGAATAATGATAAATTCTGTGCAGGAAGATATATCGATGGTCATGCCGAACTTTTCTGTCAACTTGAAAATAATGAATATTGTTGGCTGAATATGCAGACAAGTGATGGAAGTCAATTAAATTGCGATACTTCAATATAAAATTTAAAAAAAAAAGGTTTCTTTTTGTAATAAATATTCGATTTATTATTCGTTTGTTATTCTTTTCGATTCGATAATTAACTCATATGAGTATATACGTGACCTTGTAGCTATTCAGAGGATTAGTTTTGACCATACTCTCTATACTTGTCTGTGTCTTCAACTCATGATTAACGATTTACCCCTGAAGAGATTCGTTTTTCGTTTATTTATCGTCGTCGTTAAGAAAAGGTCGTCAAATTGTATGCATAACAAAGAAAAAAAGAAAGGAAAGGTTGTCGGTAGGTATTCATCGATATTTATTGCTTTAGTTTTAATTGTTAATCCGAATTGTAGGCCGATTTTGAACATGCATTTATACTTTATCTTTAAACTTAATGACATTGTTTGTTGTTAAAGTTTGATAATCCAGAGATCGAGAGACACAATAGATGAAGACATAGTCATGACTTTTGCGTTAAATGACGGTGATACATACACGAATAAAAAAGAGAATGTGGACCTTCGAATTTGAAGGCGGAATTCAATATGCAAAAATGTTAATCACCTATATATAGTCGATGACAGTTTTAAATCGACGTTTACTATCGAAAGAGAATTACCATTGAGAGACACTTTCAATATGTTACTCTTAATATTTATTTTTGCATCTATCAATCAAAATGTTTATTCATTACCACCAATTAATTTTACTGATGCTGTTTTAACAAATCGAATGATTGAAGCATTGAATAGTGCACTTCAATCTCGATATGAACAGCCAATAGCATTAGCACCATCTCCATCTCCATCACTTCGCCATCAGGTTCGACAACATTCAATTAATCAACAGCAATACATAGAGCCAATACCTCAATCTCCAACGTTCTCGCATGTGCAAAATCATTTGCCGGAACAACAACAACAACAACAACAACAATTCTATTATAATCAAATAAATGACTATCAACAGCAACCACAGTATCCAAATCCAATATCGGATCAAGAGCATGCATTTTATCAACAACAATTTATAGAACATCAACAACGACAACAGCAATATCAACAACAACAACAACAACAACAACCTCAGCAACAATCGTCTCAAACGAGTCAACATTACGTACCGCCTGAACCACAACAACAAATTGTTCATGCAAATCAACAATATTATCCTGTTGAACCTCAACAACCTCAGCAACCACAACAACCGCATCCACAGGTAGTTTCAGAAAATTTCGTTCCAGAACATTCATTACCAGCTCAATCTCAAGCACAACAACAGCAGCAACCACCACAATCGCAACCAAATGAAGCAGATTCTCGAGGTAAAAATCAGTGAACCCAATTGAATGACGATATAAGTAGATGTATATAAATATAAATATTATTAAGGATATTATCCATTCCACAGTGTAAATTGGTTTAATTTTCCGTCGGTATGGCCAACCCTAACAACCAATCAAATTCATCCCACTGCAGCTTTACCCATTATTCCTACTCAAGCAGCTGCTCCAAGTGCCGATGGATGTCCAGTCGGTCATTGTCCTACTGGTGCTAGTTGCAGTCGAGATGGAGCTCAATGGTTATGTGGATGTGGTTTCGGTGGCTGTCTTGGAAGTAAATTTTCCAAACAGTATAAAATTCATAGATCATATTGTGTTTTGTTTGATTTTCAGTTCAAAATCCATGTGGTGTCTATGGTCGATATTATTTTCCCTATTATCCAGATGCATCACGATTCATTCAATGTGATCAAACGGGCGTCTTTTGGATTCGTAAATGTGCTCCTGGTACGATTTTTGATCCTAAGATAGGCGTATGCAATTATCCTCCTGTTGTTGTTGAAGTTGGCAAAAAATAAAGCCTAACAAATTCATAGATCACGAAAAAACAACATTTTTCTCTTTTTATTTTGATTTTTGCTCCTCTCTTTGTTTTGTCATTTTCGTTCGTTTCAAGAAATAAAAACCAATCAAGTAGAATTCTTCAAGTGTATACTGGTGCGTTATTCTTGCATTAACAAAGAAATACAGACGGGGCATGGGAACATTATTGTTCCTTCATAAAAAATCGAATACAAAAAGGACATTCTTATTCCAAAACTCGTATAAATAAACTCAATTGTGCTTTGTTTTATTCGTTCTTTCTACCGGTGAGAGTTTCTTTTTCTGATTACTTTTCTATTGTTCGTCTTATTATAACAAAGAAGACATAGTAAAACATAATCAAATATCATTTCTTTACAGTTGATCTTTTCAATCTTTCATTCTCGTATAAACAAAAAACTACGGCATGACACAGTATGCCGATTGATAGCGACTCAAGAACAGATTCATCTTCTATTACCGATGTCGATCAACCTCATGAGTATTACGAAGAACTAGATAATAAAACTCTCGGTTTTCAGAAACCAAAAGCATCTTCAAAATCTCTCCCGAAGAAACAATCAACACAACCACCACCACCACGTCCAATTGACCCTATACAACAGTTAAACGAACAACTTAATCGACAATTTCGACCCGATCTCGTATGTTATAAAAGTTCCTAATATTTGTCGTTTTAAAAAGTATAAGCAACATGCGTAATAATAAGAAATATTTCTATTTGCCCATCGATAATCTTATTTTGAAGCAAAAAATAATCAATTCACTCATACAAATAATAAAAAAAAGGAATTTATGAGCTTCTTTCATCCACTTGGATTCTTATTAAAAAAAATTCAATCAGTTTTTGTCTGTTTCTTTTCACTGCTTACGACTGAAAAAAAAAGGCAAATGCGTAGTGTATAAAATTTCCAATGATGTACGTATTAAAAAATTAAATTAATTTGACAAACAGTACGATAAGCGACAATGAATTCATTGTTCCCTTTTCGTTTAAGGTTCCACCAAGTCCACCGCCAGTACAGCGATTGATTAAACGAGCACCACCAACACCAGATCCTGTCATCTTTGATGCACGCGCAAAACCTGTAAAATCTTCGAAGAAACCAGCCGAATCTACTAGTAGCATCAAAGAAAATCTATTGAATCGTATTCATCAATTCACCGATACGTTTCATAAATCGCCTCCATCGTCCTTCATACGTTAGTCTAAGAAAGAAAAATCTCGTTTCTCAATCTAAAAACGTCTTCTATTCATAGAAATGTCTACTCAACAGCAAACACTCTCCGATGGATTTCAAGTTCCAGCCGGTATGATGCTGGTACCCATTCCTCAACAACAACAACAGCAGCAGCAGCAACAACAACAACACACCGTTATATCACAATACAAACCTCCAACAGTGACTAATACCCAGTCTTTCAAACATAATAAAGTAGCACCACCACCTTCGACCACTCAACCGACTCAAATGATTAATCCCATATTCACAACTAATTGTATATAATTTCAAATTGATCAACTATTCTCGAAGAATTTCTTTCGATCTATTTAGCATTTGTAACCCCGTCATCGATGTTATCAACAAATCCATTAATTCCTTCATATAATGCAGGAAATCAACAGGCGTATAAACACCAACAGAATGCATTTAGACATATCGAAGATTCAAGATCAAACAAAAAGAAACATAAAAAACATACAAATGACGATGCCGCTAATCCAAAGACCGGAAATCGATCGTTTGCATTGTACAATCAAAAAAATGGACGGATTGGTATGTTGAATCGAAAGTTCGATAGATATTGACTTGAATCTTTATTTTTTTTTGTCTGTTTAGAGGGAGTAGTAAAAAATCGTCTCAATGTTGCAACAGGTAGTGAAGATGGAAGTAGAATACTAGATGATGATGATGATGAAGATACAGGAACAACAAATAAATACGTAAGATGAAGAGTGCACGATGACCTCAGCAATACGATGAAAGAATCTGTCTTTTTAGTATCAATGGTTATCGCAACCATTGTGTTTAGGTTTAACACGTTTCAGCGGTGGAATTCTCTTTGGATCGATGGCATTACTTGGCTGCGGTTCACTTGCTGGACTCATTGCTTCCATTGTTCTATATACTCAAGGTAACAAAAAACAAACGTCAATCTCAAACGTGTTTCTACTAGATTTTCTTTTCAGATAGTGTTACCGATGCGCAATGGAAAATTTTAGGTATGGTTGTTTGTGCCATTATGTTGATTACAATTATCATGACATTACTAATATTCGTTTGTTGTTATAAACATGGTTATATGTTCGATCAAGATGAAGATATTGATCCAGCCGATCCTTCGACAACGGAAGATCTCGATGGAAATGAGACACAGAAAGCTTATTTAAGAAAAATCTACAAATTCAATCGTCCAAATGACATTTCATCGATTCATCCGACCGGAACCGACGATGTTTCAACATCACCACCACCACAAAAAATGCAACCATCCGTTCTCGTTACCGATAAACTAACAAACACAGACACAACTATTGCTGTCATACGTCCCAAAGATTTCGATCGTGGTGTTTGGCCATCGAGCAATGCTTTCGGCGGAATATCCTATCGTCCATTGATTCCCCCTCAATCCATGTCTCGTTTCATCCAAGTTCTCCCCCAAGAAATCGATGAAATCATGCAACCCCAACAAGTTATCTATCAAGTTGTTGCGCCAGCACCTGTCATTCCTACAACACAACTTCAACAGAAAATCATTCAAATGCCTGCGCCAACAACAAACACGGTTGTCGAATATATCGAAACAAACGAAAAACAAATCCAACACCATCAACAACAACAACCACGAATCATTCAAATTCCTGCTCATGAAGCGCCAGTTGTAGAATATGTTGAAAGCGTACCGAAACAATCTCGAACAACAATCGTTCGTCAACCTCAAACACAGCAAATCATTGTTCAACCATCTACAACTCAAATCGAATATGTCGATGTTGCCGATCAACGAACACATCGTATTGTGCAAAAGCCTCAATATGAAATTGTTGAAGAAGTTTATGAACAAGGAGAATCATCGCCAGTCGAAGAAATCGTCGAAATTGTTGATACAACAAAACGAAAACGAAAGAAAGAGAAAACGAAAAAAGCCTTCGGTGGTGTGTCTGTAACACATATTAAATAAAAATGACCAATTTCATATATATTTATATATTCATTGAAATGAACTTTTTTTTTATTTTCCATTTTTCTCAATGTAACAAAAAAAACACAATTATATTTTTACATAAATATCGATTTTTCGCTTTTTTTTTAAATATTATTTTCGCATAACAATACATAGAACAGTATGATGTAATCAATCTACCAAAGATAAGAAACGAAACAGTGTTAGTCTATCTTTTTGTATTGATATTGAATATAGTGACATCTATTTTTGCTTCTCGATCAATCGGGAAAGAAAAAGAACTTTATCCATTGCATCAGCTTTCTCTTCTCTCTCTCTCTCTCTGACTTATCACACAAGAACATAGTTCACGCGTTCCGAAAGTACGAGAATCTATAGAATATTTCTCGAATATTCTCGAATAAAAAACGATCGACAGTATATAAATTGACTTGGTGTTTGTTTTTTTCTCGTTATTTGCAATTTGTATTAACACATATTCGGTCTTATGGCTGCAACTCGAATCGTTTCACGTCTTCGCGTGCCAACTACTCTTAATCGTCTATCAGCGATAGGCAATTCGAGTGGTCCTGTACGTCACTTCTTCTCGCGTAATTTACCTGATCTACATTTTGGTCCATCGTCGAATAACATCTTTCGAGATATGGAAAAACAATTTGATCGTATGCAACGACAGTTCGATCACTATTTTCGAGGTCTTACCGGTGCAACCGGTCGTGCAAATAGTAGTAATACTAATTCATTAGTTAACTATCCATCCGGATTTGCTAATGGTAGAATATCTGATTGATTTTGACGTTGATTGTATTCTCGTTCTATTTTTCTAGAAGGTGATATGATTGTGACTGAAGCTGATGGTACACGAAAATTTCAACTCGCTTTTGATATGCGTGGATTCGAACCAGAAGAAGTGAAAATTAAAACACAAAATGGTGCATTAACAATTTCGGCAAAGAAAGAGAAAAAAGTATGATGATGATGATGATAAATTTCATCGTTTGCATAGAATTGTTTTTTTTTCTTAGGCTGATAATAGTTATTCTCTTCATGAATTTAGTCAAACATATACGTTACCAGAAGACCTTAAACTCGACGATTTGAAATCAACATTCGGCGAAAATGGTGTCCTTTCAATTGAAGCACCATTACCAAAAGTGGAACCAAAAAATCGTCAGATTCAAATTGAACATAGCAAATAGACTTTCTTTTTTGTTGTTATAAATTTGTTTGTATAGCTAGTCTTTTATTCACCCAAACTTTTCGAAATAAAAAAATACACCAAACGAAGAAATCTTTGTCTTTTCTATAAACACAATTTCGATAGTTAATCGAATTTAAAAATTTGTAATTTATTTGGTTTTTGACATTTAACAACCAAATAATCATTGTCCAATCGTGCAGCATTCAATGGTGAACTATCTTTATTCTGTGTTTTGTCAATTCGATTATCTTCATTGACAAGATGTAGTTCATTTTGTTGAGTATCGATAACCAACCATTGATTATTGGCTAATGTTGTTAACATCGTTGCTGTTGGGCTTATTTCCAAATGATGAACAATTCGTGTCGAAAGATTAAAATCAAAAACTTCTAAACGTGTTGATGTTTCGCCTTTGACTAGCAAACCGACATGAGTACCATCGGTACGAATCGAGAGAATCGTTTGATCATTTTCTTCAACAACTTTCGTTTTTGTCCAACGATTAACTAATTGTAAAGTTGGTTTCCATGCCCATTTTGTTACAGCTGCAGCATTCGCACTTGCAACGAATATATGATCGTTATAAGCTGTTATCGATGCAAATGCAAGTGTATCTTCACCAGATTTATCTTTTTTAGTGAATTCTTCGAGTAATTTAATTTCAAATGAATCAATATTGAGTTCGTAAATATAACTTCGTGTTAAGACTAAAAATGAATTTTGACAGGAAAGAAAAGTTAAATCATCAATGGTTAAAATTCCCGATGAATCGTATTCTTTCCATTCGAATTCTTTTATTTGTTCGAGTTGTTGATCGAAAAGAAGAAATTTCGTTGAATTATAAATAAGAATACGATCATTCGAGGTTGTCAATGCTATTTCATCGTTTTCAAGTTGTTTTTCTACAATAGCTGTACGAGATAATTGAGGTACATGTTCGAGTTTCTTTAATTCGTGTTGATTTGTTTCTTTTTTCGATTGATCAACTGTAGTTTGCTTTGGTTTATTTAAATTTTCAACATTAACTGTTTGTTCATCGACTTTTGACGATGCCATTTTATGTGAAATACTCATTCAAACGGGTTTATATACTTGAGGTGCAACGAGTGCATTGGAAGAGAATCGAGTAAATATGAGTCATTGGCGTCGTTTACAGTTCTGAGCTAAGCATCAATCAATGATAGAGATGATTTTAAAAAATTTCTCTTGGGTTTATTTTTTGTTTAAATGAAAGAAAAGAAAAACAAACAACATTATATAATGAGAGTACTTTCAGACTCTTGAATTCGTCTGTTAACACACAGCATCTTATTTTATATACAAAAAAATAATATGTAGACAGATAATTTCTTGTTGTTCGTTTGTTTTCTCCTATTGCTCGATCATATCTTCAGTTGACGACGAAGGTACCGGTGTTGAATTGCTATTACTCGAATTACTATTCTCATCCGTTAGATTAGTTGATGGTGGTGATGATGACGACGATGGTTTGTCTTCTTCTTCGTCGTCGTCTTCATCTTCAACTTCCTCATCATTTTCGTCTTGTTGCATTTCATCATCGAGTTGAGTATTTGTCGTTGAACCAGCTTGTGTTTCCTGACTTTCGATATGAATCAAATCACTATCATTGACATTATGTGGCACCGCAAAGCCGTTGACTGTTTGAGAATCTACCGATGTTTCGGATGATTCAATTGTTGTTAAACCATTACGTGCTGGTTCGACATAAATTTTACTAGAAAACAAAAGACAATTGAAGAGAAAATTTGTTTATTCGAATACGCACTTTCCTTCGTTGTCGATTGTCGTCACAACTGAAACACATTTGACTAAACCTCGAATGAATTTATCAGTTCGTCGATAATGTATTTTAGGCGAAAGAATTAGTTCGCATAGACGTTGAATTGTAAATGGAGCACTGAGAAAATCGAAAGTTTGTTTTCATTGACGAGAAAAAAAAACAACAAGATGTACTTGTCAAACGAATTGATTCGTTCGATAATATCACTTTTTAGTTCCTCGAATGTCGAAGGATCTACATTCGGATGGATATCTAATTTGTCCATATTCGATTCAGCATTGAATTCATCGAGAACAATGGTTAATTTTAGTAAAAATAATGGTTTTACTTTTTCCCATGGATGACTAGATATTCTTCGATAGGACAAACAATTTCGAAGACAAAGAAAATCTATTTACCGTGAACAACCACTTTTAGCTATATCCGTAAGGATTTGCTCCAATTCAGGTGTTAATACTCGTTCATTTTCTGGTTTTTCAATAAATTCTAGAGTAATTAGGAAATTTTGACTTTGTTTTTTGTTTTCAATGAAAGAGATTTACTGTCGAGAGTGTCGAGAGTAGAATTTGGTGATGAACTTGATGTAACAACAGCTTGTTCTTGTTCTTCTTCATTTGTTTCCATCATTTTCATAAGCACTCAAACACAAGAAAAACAAAAAAAAACGAATAAATAGAGAAACACAAAGAAAGAAAAGATTAAAAATTTTATCTTCATTCTCATTCGTTCACAAATCTCCAATAAGAAAAC
>ERZ778029.2345-NODE-2345-length-13074-cov-3.478531_pt1 | contig 13074 bp, 15 predicted proteins | sample MGYA00375759_ERZ778029 | MGnify/ENA primary metagenome ERZ778029 (study PRJEB29350, sample SAMN05389819) | bioreactor metagenome | isolation source: Ammonium sulfate bioreactor | place: South Africa: University of Cape Town | collected 2014-04-04 ...
CATAAAAATAATCAAATAAGCACACAGTAAAACAACTAAGATTATTATAAATATTCCACCACCACTTATTGAACCTGAATCACCACTTGGACTTGGCGTTGAACTTGGTCGACCACCTAACAAATTGTTATTTTATTATACAAATTCAATTATCATATCAAATGAAAAGACGAAATCGCTAACCTTTACATCCATCCCAACATGCACATACCGATTTTAATGTCATCATATACAGATGACTTGTAGGATTTTCACCATTAGCTTCGAATTGATCTTCTCCAGATTCTAAACAAACTAAATCGACTCGTGAATTTCTTTGTCCTGTTGTATAAGTTATATATGGAGGGTTCCCATCAGGTGTTAAACGCCATTCAATACTGTTTTGACTGCCCAATGAATAAGTTAACGATTGATCTGCTTCGTAAACTAAAATACACTCAAATTCAAATTCATATTCGTCTATATATTCAAAATATATTTCTAACTTTGGCATGCAGCGACGTTTTGACAGGTCGTTTGTGTAAATCCATAACAAGGATTATATGAATACACTTTTTATTCAACAAATTTTTATTATTCTATTAGACAATTACAAACAAATAAAAAACTTACAATGACCATCTGATGTAGTAGGTTTTACATTTTTCCATCGCGGTGTTCCATCTTGATTTCCAACAGATGACAAATCGATGACGCCCCGAGGGCTTGTATCGTAAATACAAGGAGTATTAGCTCCTTCTAATTTATTTATAAATATTACTAATATTACAAAGATAACATAAGACAACATCAGTCTCATTTCCATTCTCATCTCATCTATATAGTTGATTAAAATAACGAAATGGTCACTTTTATCTTCTCGTTTATAGTTGTTCTCTTATCTTGCTTTGTTATTTCATTTCAAATCAAATAAAAAAAAGAGAAAACGTCAGCATTACAAAACTTGTTATGATAAAAGAAAATCCAACCAATCAACACTGTATAAGATGATTCACAAAAATTAAAAAAATCATTTGTTTGTTGAGGATTTCGAGTACATGAAGAAGCTAACTATATTGATCATTCAATCTAAGATCATAAAAGATCGTTCTTTTCAAATGAGATTGATTAACGAAAAATCCTTTGATTTTCTTTGATGTTGAAAATTGATTGAGATCGATTTGTTCCAAACAAAAATATAGAGCTTTTACTTTCGAATTCGAAACTAAAGATTTTAATGTTTGATTATGAATAAATCCCGCTACGATGACATAACATTTCCGTTGTTTCATTGAATCAACATGATTGACAAGTCGTTGTTCACCATCGAGTTCGAGTAACGTTGGAAACTGACGTTTTAATGATTTTCTTAAACGATTCGATTGATTTGTTGGTGACACATTTAAATAAATAATAGCTGTGTCTTTCGGTGTTACGATTATTTTTGGTAATTTATTTGGATCATTTCTTTCTTTCTTTTCAATATAAACATCATCAGTTTTATCCGATTTCGATCCACAACAATTTCCCATAGTTGAGCTTTACTTTATTTTGTAATACAAAAAAAAAAAGAAAAGTTCGTCGTTTGAATCGCTTGACAACACCAACAATATCTAAATAAACTAATAAAAAAACGGACTACTGCTGTTCCTCTTATTACAACTTTCGAACAGAACGAAAGAAACGAGAGAAAATTATTTGACGACAACGAAGTTTATTAAGACAGTTTTGTTTTATTTTGTTGATTCAAATACAAAAAAAAAGCAAGGAAATACAAAATCAATGGGATTTCAAAGAGGTTTTTGTCAATTATCGGATCATCAATTAGTTAAATATGAATATAAAGTAATGAAACGAAGAGAGATATTGCCAGTGGAAATAGAAAATTCGATGAATTTATTGAAGATCCATTACAGAGATCTGTACTACAACAATAAGTAACAGATCCATCGACACCATCATTTGCTGCTACGGTTACTGGACTTGTACAAGTTGCAACTATTCCGCGACTCATCGAATTTCCATTACTCGAAGAAACTGTTTTCTAAATAGAAAATGTTCACATTTTAATGTGGAAAAACAAGAACTCAAATTAAAATACAGTGCAAGAGTAATCAGCCGATGATTGACTTATTTTGACAATTCCACTACCATCGGAGTCAAACGAAGATCCACAACCATCGGTTCCTGCTGAACATGTATAACAAGTTAAACCAACTGTTGTATGTTCAATGGCTTTACAACAAAAGTACAAATTCAATTGAAAACAAACCGAAAAGAAAAAACTTGATTTTTACTTAGCAAAACTATGCAGACGAGAATTAGTTTCATTGACATCGTTGATTTTCAAAATGAACAAACAATTTTTTTTTCTCTCGCGTTTTTATAGGCAAAAAAATCACTAATTCTAAATTTTGAATCGAAAGACTATAAAAAATGCACGATGATGACAAGTTAATGGAAAAGAATTCTACGCATATTAATTTTCCGATGCCACACCAAGCATTCACCGGTAAACAACTTATATACATACAAAAGGAACATTTCAATCGATTCGAATAAAAATTTTCCCAGAAAAATCCACCAACATGACTAAAATTATCAATTCCAGGTAATAGACACAAATTACCAAAACATTGTTGTAATTGTCAAGAAAATAATTCTAAGAAAAGATTTTTATTTTCTGTTGTTTTTAATTGAAATATTTATTTGTTCTGGTCTAACTTTGACAAGCTGCTACATTTTGATAGCTTCCTTGCGTAAACGGGTACCCAAGATTTAATGAGTAAACTTTCAAGAATTTATTCATTTTATTTTTATTCAATAATTAAGAGAAAATTTTGCATTGATTATCGGATGGAATATCTTTCTGTTTTGATGTTCCATCGTTATTTCCAACACAATACTAGATAAATTTATTACACTTTTGCGATTTAAATAAAAAAGGCAAGCGTCAACAGCATTTCCATCAGATTTATTTATTTCTCTTGACGTGCAATTATATGACTTTTTTTCAATTCGGAACAAAGAAACAAGAGATTCGAGGATAAATATTGTAACAAAGTAAATAAATCAATCTGAAAATGAATTCGTATGAACAAAGAATACATTCGAAAACAACCCGTGTCAAACAATACGGTCGCGTATACGATGTCGTATTACTGTGTCAAATATTTTTGGCAAATACTGACCGTTTACTTAAAATAGTGCGGTCTATATAGGCGGCAAAATTATGACCAAATACGGACAATCGTATCGATAGATCTGGAATTTCATTAAAGAATAAAGCTTTTAGAAAAATGAATCAAAGTTTAATAGAAGATATTGATAATGAGACTGATAAACAACCAGATAATAAAAAGTCTCAAATTAATGATATTATTGTAATTAAAAACGCAAGTAGATGAGTGTTTAATGCACTTTTCGAAAGTTTATATAGTTTTTCTTACGCATATAGTGCATGGTTTTCGTATCGGAAAAATACATGAAGTCAATACCATGAATTTGCATGTACATTTATTCTTTTATCAACTGGATGACAAGAAGTCGGAGATTATATTTGAACGTGATTTATTAATCAATTTTGGTCGAATTGGTACTAAGAAAAAATTACATTTGACCGACCAACAACAACAACTACTACTGGAAAAACTGTTTCAAATCGGTATGAATATTTTCAAGATTAAGAACAAAACAAATCATTCAACTATAGAGACAAACTCATCGTCATTGTTACAAATTGTTGGCGAATCACAATTCAACGATTACAATCTCAATTAGACAAACTATTGAACATACGAAGGAAGAAAATGCTTATTTTGTAATCAATCGGAAACTACAAATCATTTATTCACATCCTGTCAATTTTATCATAGGTGCTTGAACGAGATGATTCAACAAGTTTTGCTCTTAACCGGTAAACAACTTCAATCATCATACAATGACATTGTATATTTGAAAGATATCATGAATATCCCATATGACATTGAAATGAGAACAAAGGTAGTACGCATTATTGGTGCTTATATCTGGAGTGTATGGTCAGCGCGAAATATGACCATCGGTCGCTATCGAACTCCAGATTCAATTGTTCCATTTTGTATTTTCTCATCATGCATGAAAAACATTTAATCATCTATTCTATCCTTCTTTTTTTTCTATTCTGTTTGTTTGTAGTTTTATTTTATAAAACGTAATAAATAAGAAAAAAAAACTATTGAACATGGAAATTCAAGTCGAACAGCTTCTCAAAATGATTATTATCGATCAATCTCCTGAACACATGATAAAACAAATTTACGAAAACCAAATCATGACTGATGGCGAATTATTAGATTATATTTTCAATCATGTACAAGAAATAACAAGTGAAGATAAATTAAAAATTCTTGCTCGTTCTATGAGCCAAGTTTATGTTGAACAACAAGATCTAATTACTCTTCATAACAAATACCAAACATTAACACCATCTGATCCTATGTTTGATACAAAAACAAAACTTATCAAATCTATTGTCGGTCGAATTGGTAAGAAATCGTATATCACATACATCGCAACTTTTTTTCTGCTTCTAGGTAAATTAATATCAGATGCGCAATTTGGTGACAATGATCGAAAATTTTTGGTTCAATATGCTCATCTGTTTGCTGCTTTGCTAGAAAATTCATTGTGAACAACGTTAATCATGTCATTTGGACGAATATATTTCATGTTATCTTAATCCTGTAGGAAAAAAAACTTGCTGGTTGAATCTATTAAAAAAATTCTGAAATATCGAATTAAAAGAAAACTTTTGTAAATTCTAATCTTATTTGATCTCTATTCTGTTGAAATATTGAACAGTGATTGGAAGACGTAATTATTTACGTGCTAATTTTGTTGATCTAATTGATTAAAAAAAAAGAGGAAAAAGAAGATAATCGAGATATCACCGTCATTGAATAGAAGCTTATTTGCATTCTTGAAGATAAGTAGTAAAATTTTAGTTTTTAATCGAAATAGTTTATTTATCCAAGATTCAAAATAATAAATCAATATAGTTCTTTTCAAATAGGATTGATTCAGATCAATTTCTTTCAAACAAAAATATAATAGTTTTATTTTTGAATTCAAAATTAATTTGTTTACTGATTCTTTGTTCACTGTCATGATTCATTAAAATTGCAAATTGACGTTTTAACGATCTTCTTAAATAGTTCGATTGACTTATTGGTGAAACGTCGAAATAAGTGATAGCTGTATCTTCTGATGTTATGATTATTCTTGCGAATTAATTTTTTTAGTCGTTCTTGTTTGAGCGTAAATATCAGCATTTTTAGCAGATTTTGGTTTAGAAAAAAATTCTCATCGTGAATAGATTTTAATAAAACTAATTCTATAAGATCTACAATGCAAGAATAACTATTCGATCCGAACGAAATGATATTTCACAATCATCTATTTCATGTTCAATTGCCTTTTAGTTTAATAAAAAATTATTTAGAATAAAAACAAAAAAGAAAAAGAGTCAATTTACTTAGAAAAACTATATAAGCAGAAAAGAATTTATTTCGTTGACATTGTTTCACACCAATATAAAATTATGTGAAAAAGATTTTGACTCTCGTCTTTATAGTCAAATTATTGATCCCTACATCTCAATTTGAAACAATAATAGAATGTACGACAAAATGACAAGTTAATTGAAATGAAATTTCTAAGTTGTTATTGTGACATTTTTGATTGTTTTATTTCTAAAGTAAAACCAAAAACGAATATTGCTTTCAAGAAAATTAATTTTGATCCGTTGTTGATGTTGTTGTTCGATTTAATTTTCCAATGTCACACCAACCATTAACTGGTAAACAACTTATATAAATACAAGATGAACATTTAACTCGTTGAGAATAGAAATTTTCTATTAAAAATGAAAATAAACCAGCAGCAATAATTAACGAAAAACAACGAACAAAACACCAAATCCACCATCGTTTTCGACGATTCGAAAAGAATTGTTGACAAATATTTCCTTCACTCGGTTGTTGGCATAGTCGAAAATTCGCTGGTGATCCTAAAATAATAATTCCCAATAGTAGACCCATGAAAAATCCACCGACATGACTAAAATTATCAATTCCAGGTAATAATCCAATACCGAAATTGATGAGAATATTGACTAGATGAATTATTAATTGAATCTTCGGATATTTTGTTTGTTTCCAATGATAAAATAAATCAAGCAGTGCAACAGCAAGAATTCCAAATAAACATCCGCTACAACCCATTCGAGATAAACCTTCAGATGCGAAATTTCCACCCAAAATAAAACCAAAAATGCCCGACACAAAATAAATGCAACTCACACGAATCACTCCGATTTTCTTTTCAATATCTCGAACAACCATTAATTGAGTGAATAAATTTAAAATCAAATGAACAAATCCAGCATGTAAACATATCGGAAGAATAAAACGATACCATTGATTCGGTTGACCAGATACACCTTCGAAACCACACAATTCACTCAATGTACAACCACGTTTATTTCCATTTGGACATGGATATTCGCGAGAACTTTCATTCTTTTCTATTCCTTCAACCCAATGCATACAAATTGGAAAACTTGAACCCATTTGAATTAACACATAAGGACTTGGACCTATTAATGGATTCAATGAGAAATCTTTTTCAATTAATGAATTTGTTAAAATCAAATTGTTGATCAGTTCACCAACAAATATTCCGATCTGAACTATTGAAATTATCCAAGTAAACCAAGGACGAATTTTCTTTTCATTTGATACATTTAGATTCATTGATTTTTGCCCACAAACGACTTTTTTTCGTTGCTTTTAAATATAGACTTTATTCGAAAAAAGAAAATAAAATGCATCACTTCACTCTCAACAAGTTTTCGCCGATTCTTCACACGAATTCGTTTAAGAAAAAAAAAGAACATGATGTCAGTCTAATCAGCCAAATGTACAATCATTCTGTTACTCAGTTACGACCTAAATTTAAGTGCAAACAAATGTTTTTGGTTTATTCAAGTTAAATTGATATTAGTTGAAAAGAGAATATATGATTAATCACAAACGAACGCGGAAAGAGCTCATGTCTAGGTACCAACGACAGATGACATTCACAGAAAACAAAGGAATTTATTGGCATGAAATAAACAAACGATTCATTAACTTTGTTTTGTTTCTCTTTTTTTCTATTAATTAATATAAATATATACGTAAACCCATTTGTTTGAGCAAAAAATAAAACAAGAAATGAATCGATCTTTCAAAAAGAAAAGGTAATTTTCCAGGGAATAAGAAAAAAACAACAATGTCATCTCGTTTTTCTTAGTCAAACCACTAAATTGAAAAGTTCATCAATCAGAATTAAAAAGCGAATTCAAACAGAAAACGATGAAATTACTTCGAATATTTTACAAATCAAAGTTTGTTTGTTTCCTATTGAAATCTTTTTCTAGTTCGTTTCTTTTTTTCAAGATCGAAGAAGTGAAATCCGTGGAAAATGTCAAAGAGAAAAATATTCGTTTAGAAAGTAAAATGAATGAACTGCGTTCGAATCCATCACTGGATTTGTCTTCATTGAAAATCAATGATGATGATCTCAATTTAATTCTTCGTTTTATCATCGAAACAAATTCGAATCAATATCAACAACTTGTTCTTCGAGACAATCAATTAACTGCAATTGGCATTGAAAAACTTGTTCAACAATTTCTACAAACACGAACATCAATTCGAAATATTGGTCTTTCGAGTAATCCGCTGATTGGTGATCGAGCTATTGAACATCTCATCAAATTACTTCAATCAGATCAACAATCGATTACAATTCTTTGTTTACATAATACGGGAATTACCAATCGAAGTGTTCGTTTATTAGCTGATTTTCTTTGTCCAATCGACGAAAATCAATCGACAGTCATCTTAGAAAAACTCTATATTTCGTTTAATCGATCGATTACAGATCAATGTTTCGATGATCTTTTGAGAATTATTCAATTGAATCGATCGTTAACTCTATTTGCATTTCAACATTGTCGTCTTTCAGACAGAATAAGAAGAAAATTACGAGTAACTGCTGCCAAAAAAAGAAACAAATCTTTTCAACTTTTTGATTGACAAATCAATCTTTCTTGTTTTTCATTTTTCAAATAAAAGTAAAAAAAACAAATCGGAATTTCATCATTTGATATCATTCGGATCGAGACTCAATTTTTTCGCTCGAATTTTCGCTGCAGTAAGACGAGACGTCACCAAAGGAATAAATAGAACCGAGAGAATTTCAATATCAGCTGGAATTGTGAATCGCCATTCGATATGTGGAATATCATCGGATGGATGCGGTTTATATCCAGGAACAGTACATGGAAAAGATTTATATGATTTATCTTTAACAGCACATTCAAGTACGGCAATGATTTGTTGATCGCCATCGGTAAATGTAACTGCATAAGCAGGATCAGAACAATAACTAATACTTGGACTTAAGAAGATTCCATTGGAAAAATCGGGAATACCGAACACTTCTTGTTGTCGAGCTATGTGATTTGGTGGAGGACAAACACGTTGACCACTCGAAACAACTGTACTTGGCATCACAAATCCATCCATTAGAATCGATGAAATCACTCTGATTGATGTGCCATGATAAGCTATGTGAGGATACTTCGATTTGTCATGATCACGAATCTTTAAATATCGACAATAGAATGGATTCGAACGTTCACCGAGAATTTGATTGATTTGACAACGAATGAATATATCGGGAAGAAGATAAAGTTCATTGACAATTATTGGAACATGACGAATCAATGCATGTTTTCCATCCAACAATGGTAAACGTGTATGTTTTATACTCGATGCAAACCAATATGCTGATGGCAGTTCAGTTAACTGGCTTGACTTCTCTTGAGAATATTTTATTTGAAAAAGATAAACACATTCAAGTAAATGGTAGGTTTTAACATCGGGTGATTCGATATAATCAATTGACATTGTGACATCACTTGATGTACAATTATTTGCAAATGTCAATAGCATGTTGTCCAGTTTAAATGTTTGAACTTGATTCTGTTGACCTTTGACTACGATGTTTCGAGTTTGACATTGAGAAAGAAATTTTGTTTGAAAATCACGAGTATTTAAAAATGCAGCTGCATCGTAAGTGACATGACCGCTGTTCATATATCGTGGTGATTCGTGACCAGTTATACAAAGTGGCATTTCAATAAAAATCGTTCGTCCATATCGAGAAGCACAAACAGCAGACAGAACTGACAAATCTTTACCATCTCGTTCGAAAATGATCGGCCGTCGTGCCATTGAAAAACATCGATATTTTTGTTGAATTTCTTGAGGTAATGCATCGAGTAAATTTTGTTTCGTTGCATCATAATGTAATTCAACTTTGGCAAGAGGCTCATTGCCTGACGATTTTCCATCGCCATAAATATGAACTTGAACAAATTTATCTCCTAATAGATTCGATTTATATTTATTGAGAATTTGTTTGATTTGTTGATTTTGTTGTGCATTATCAAATGCAGTTTCACCATGATTATTTTTAATATTAATATCAGCACCATGTTCTAATAATAATTCGACAATGGACGCATGTCCACCGAAAGCAGCACCATGTAACGGTGTACTTCGTGACCCTTGACTCAATTGAATATTTACATTAGCTCCGTGTTCTAAAAGCCATCGAGCAATGGTCAATTGACCACCTCGACAAGCAACATAAAGTAAATTTGTTCCTTCGTTATTCGTTGAATCAGGAGAACGACTTCCAAAATGATATTGAAACCACCAGAGATGACCTTTTGTAGCCATTTCGAACGCATTTCTTCGTCGAATCTCTTGGAAGAGATTTGTTATTGTTGATCGATGAATTAAACCTTCTTGTTCAGCAGTCATTCCCCATCGATTAATTAATAAACAATGAGCACCTTTTTCAATTAAATATTTGACAATAGTTTCATGTCCACCATATGCAGCTAAATGTAAAGCTGAATTGAGATTGATATCAACAATATCAAGATCACATTGTTTCTCTTCGACAAGCCATTGAACAATATCGGAATAACCTTTTTTCGCTGCACAATGAAGTAAAGTTTGTCTCAAACGAAAATATTGTTCGTCAACATGTTTAGTCAAATGTTTTTTAAGCCAATCTAATTGATGAGCAGCTGTTTGAACATATGCTTCTTGTTTTAATTCGGTGAAAACAACTTTCGTTTCAGTATCATTTGGAAAGATTTCACTTTCAGGTAGATTTCCTTGATCTCCAAATGAATTCTTTTGAAGAAAATTAGCTCCACTCTGTAGAATCCAACGAACAACTTGTGGATGTCCATAGAATGACGACACATGCAATGCTGTACTTCCGTGTCTTTGAGCGAGATCAGGATTGGCTCCTTGTTCAATTAAATACTTCACTGCATCGAGATTACCCGTTCGACTTGCGCAATACAATGGTGTATGACCTGTTTCTGGATCTTGACCATCGATTTGTTTCAATGATGCATCTTTAAATGTTTGTTTCAATTCATTGAAAAGGCCTGCATCAGCAGCTAATTGTTGAGGTGTTTGTTGTGACGGAGGAATCGTTGGAGTCCATTTTTTCGTTTCATCGTAATGTTTTCGTGTCGTTCGATTGCCTAATGTTTCATAGGCACGACAAATACGTCGGAATTGTTCATTAGAAATCTTTTTCGAGTGAAGATCGTGAATTCGTTGACGATAGGCTAAACGTAGTTCTAATTCATTTTCTTTGGGATCAACCTCGAGTAATTCATAGGGACTCGTCATTTTCTTTGCTCAATTTTCAAAAAGAAAAAAGGAAAAAGGAAAAAAAACAACGAAGGAAGAAACAGAACGGATAAAAAAGCCCACAGAAAAAGTAATGCCGAATGCGTATGTTTCGATTTAAAATAGATGTCACATTTGACGATTTGGTTTTATTTGATAAGAACAACAACACGTTGTGGAATGTTACTTGTTTGTTTCCATTGTTGTTCAATATCTTTCAAATGAAATGTTTGAATCGATGTTGTTAATTGTCTATTTTCAATGAAAGGAATCATTTGTTGTAAACTTGTTAAGATTTGTTTGAATGAGAGAGGACCAATTCCATTGCCACTAAATTCTATATTTTGACTTCGTAAAAGTGCAGCTGAGAGTTGAATTGTTGGTCCAGCCATTTGTCCAACTTCAATCCAACGTAAACGTTTGACTGAATTTGTTCTTGTCGATTGAATTGTTGTTAAGACAAGTTCAGCTGGTTTACCCCAAAGATAATCAATAACAATATCAATCTCATTGATTTCATCACTCAATTGTTCTTTTACTTCGTCGTCATTTCCATTGAAAACAATCGAACGATCGATTATTTTTCGATTGAATAAATCATCAAGAATCGATGTATTTCTTCCAATGCCAATAATACGTTTGGCACCAAGTAAACGAGCCGATTGAGCAGCTAATTGTCCTGTTGTTCCAGTGACACCAAGAATGAGAACAGTTTCATTATTTTGAATTCGTGCACGTTCACGTAAAGCAACCCAAGAACCGATACCTGCATTCATTAATGCAGCGACTTCAATTGAATCAACTGAATCAGGCAAAGCAATTGTCGAATCTCGATGAACATGAACATATTCACTCATCGTACCAAAACGTGTTTTCATTTTAACAAAATAAACTTTTTGTCCATTTGAAAGTGTTCCAACACCATCGATTCCAACGATCATTGGCAATTCACCTTTGATATAATGTTGACCATTCGCAATCGATCGAGTTATACGATGAATACCAACTGCTTCGACTTCAATTTCGACTTCATCTCCTCCTTCTTCTGCTGCTGGAATTTCAATCGATTCATAAACTGGCGATTCGCCTAACACTTTCACAACACCGGCATGCACACGACGAGACATCTTTTTAAAATCAAATTGTATTTTCTTTTTCTTTCGTTGATGAGTCATCATCATCATCATCAGCTTATCTTTCATTTGCATACAACGACATCTCGAAATGAGTGAAAAACAACGAGCTGTTATTGCTAAAACACATCAAGTCTATGGAAAATGTTTAACTGACAAAGAATTAAAAGATGATTTCATTCGATTAGGAATTCGTTCGGGAATGAATTTATTAGTTCATTGTTCTCTTTCTCGAATTGGTTGGATTTGTGGTGGTCCAGTGACTTTAATCAATGTTCTTCTTGATTTATTAGGTTCTGATGGAACTTTAATTATGCCATCACATACAGCTGACAATTCTGAACCCAAATATTGGCAAAATCCACCTGTACCTGAGCCATGGTTTCAAATAATTCGCGAATCAATGCCAGCTTATCAACCTGAAATAACGCCAACATATGAAATGGGAATTGTTGCTGAAACATTTCGACATTGGCCTCAAGTTCAACGAAGTCAACATCCTTTGTTTTCAATGATTGCACGAGGCAAAAATGCTCAATTGATTTTAAATGAACATAACGATTGTTGTGGCGAACAATCACCATTAGCTCGTCTCTATGATTTACAAGACAATGCATTTGTTCTCTTATTAGGTGTTCAACATCAAAATAATACGTCGATACATTTAGCTGAATATCGTTATCAAATCAACAGACAAATTCAACCAAAATTTACTATTGGCACAGCTATTCAACATCCTCTCACTAAAACACGACAATGGCACGAATGGATCGATTATGATTATACTGCCGATGATTTCAATCAAATTGGAAACGAATTCGAACAAATTCAAGGAAATGTTTTTATTGGAAATATTGGTTTAGCTCAATCACGATTAATGAAACAATATGTTTTAGTTGATTTTGCTACTCAATGGATGGACAAACATCGAACAAATCAATTCCATTGAACTTGCCAATGATAAGAACCACTTTCAATACGCATTTGAATGCCATTTGCAATTGTTGGATGAAAACGAATCCAATCGATTCCATTTGTTTTTGTTTTTGTTTCCATTTGATTCCAAACTAAACGATGATTTTCTTTGATTGATAAACATTGACTTGATGAATGTAAAGGTTCGAATGTCATTTGACAATGAAGACCAT
>ERZ778029.2347-NODE-2347-length-13054-cov-3.930610_pt1 | contig 13054 bp, 15 predicted proteins | sample MGYA00375759_ERZ778029 | MGnify/ENA primary metagenome ERZ778029 (study PRJEB29350, sample SAMN05389819) | bioreactor metagenome | isolation source: Ammonium sulfate bioreactor | place: South Africa: University of Cape Town | collected 2014-04-04 ...
AAGCACAAGCCAGCGTCGGTGTCATCGGCATCGTCGTCGACCTTGTGCTCGGCATCCGTTAATTTTAGTGTAGAGTTCTAAGGCATTCGCTGACGGCCACACACGTCTCTCTCTCTCTCTCTCTCTCTCTCTCTCTCCGTCACTACTACCTACTACTGTAGCCATTCTCATTCTACGTCTTCTTCCTATCGTATCTCCTGACTGCTATCGCCACCAGCTAATCGTGTCGTTGTTGTTGCTTTGGGGGAAGTAACACACGCACAAGCACTGCTACTGCTATTACCACCACCACCACTACTACACCATCAATATCTACTACTGTACTAAATGATCAACTACTAGAACAGCCATTCATTGGCTCGTTTGTTTGCTTGTTGGTGTTTGCTTGTTGGTGTTTGCGTTGGGGTACGCGAGTTGAGGTCGCTGTCACTCAGTCCATCTCTCTGCTCTCGTTCCACTTCCACCACCGCACCAACCAACGTGGACCGGTGCTACTTCGGCTCTCTCTCTCTCTCGTCTCACAACGTCATACTCGAGGCTTCACGCACGTTCATTCACTCACTCACAGCCTGTACGATGATCGTCGGACCAACGATCTCATCATCATCGTCGTCAGCATCATCATCAGCAAGCTGGTGCTCGGCGCCACAATGCTGCTCTCGTCAAGTGATCGCCATGACGGTGCTCGGCACGATCGGCATGCTCGTGGTGCTCTCACAACTGATACCAGCGGCGAGCTTGTTCGAGAGCGAGCCCGTGTACGTGTACGACTTTGAGGTGCACATGCCGCGCGACACGCGCTACATCGCCGACGACACGCACTCGCTCCAGTGGATGCTCGAGTGGCCGTCGATCTTTGGACAGCTGTCGCACGCGCCAAAGAACATTTCGTACGCGCTGGACTTGTATACTGGAGATCCTCATGCGCTGGACAATCGACTATGGACATGGTGCAGCCGCAACGACTCGATCGCCTCGTACCGCATTGTAAGTCGCAGCGATAGCCTCTCACTCTCGTGCGAGCTCATGACCACGACGCTCACGACCAACAGCAGCAGCAACCTTTCACGTTCCTCATGCTGGTGTCTGCTCGATTCTGATGGTGGTTGGTTATGCGTAGGGATTCGATTCGCTGTGCAGCACGCTATGGATGCAGCGCGCACAAGTGCTGCCGATCTCGACCATCTCCGAGGCGCTCGATGTCGTGGGGCCCGTGGGCACGACGGTGCACGATCGACAGGAGGTGGCGATCTACGGCTTCGCGCCCGAGTTCGATGACACGTGTCGCCAGTACCAAGGCTCGAGCTCCGAGGCGCAGAAGGCTCTGCTGGCCACGACGATCGATCGAATCCTCGGCTTCCAGCGAGTGCCGCCGACGGTCTATCGCAGCAACCTGCACATCTCAAAGGTACCGTACTGCGGCGCCCGTGGGCAATGGTGGAGAGTGCTCTGACGCGGCTGGCATGGTTGCAGAGTCTCGATGTCGAGTGCGAGCTGTTCTCGCGCCCGAGCGGCGTGGCTTCGGTGCTGGTATCAAGGCCACGAGCGATGCTCGTCCAACCTGATTGGTACGTGTATCAACAAGACACTTGGAGCGCTCCTCTCTCTCTCGTTGTCTCTCGCGGTCTGTTCTCAACGAATGTATCGATCGACAGGTTCACTCACGCGGGCGACTTCTCACGCCTGAGCGACGAGGTGGCCGCCAACATCAACTTCTACTTTACGGGCTTCGCGTTCGACATCCAGACCGGCCACCTGCTCGAACAGGCGCTCGAGCTCATGACCGCCAACCTCTGGATGTTCCTCACCGGCAGCACGGGCTCGGGCACGACACTACGCGACCACGGCATCGAGGCTCTCGGCGACCAGCTGCGGCTCGTGTACGTGCGCCATCCGTTGATGCAGTTCGAGCGGCCGGCGGTCGGCAGCGACAAGCTGCTGCGCAACCTGCGCGACCTGTGCCACTTTCCGATGCACATTGCTCGCCGCATCCTGATGCTGTCGCCACGCGGTGCCGGTGAGCGCCATCCGTGCGGCCACAGTCGCGTCGAGCAGTTCAAGAGCCTCGGTGACCTGGTGCTCGAGTCGCTGCAGCAGGCGCTCAACATCACGACCTCGCCGACGTGGTTCTCGCAGGCGCACCGGCAGCAGCTCGACCACAACGTGGCGGCACTCGGTAGCGTCATTCGCGAGTGTATGCTGCACTTTACCGAGAGCAAGGTGCTGGTCGACGATCCCAATGTAAAGCGAACCACCGTCTTCGAGGCCGTATTGGCGCATTAATCAATCGATCGATCGGTGAGTAAATGAGTAGAGAGTGAGTGAATGAATGTAGTTGTGAACGCAACACGGAACTGACTCGGCTGCGATGGACGATAGCGTTGGCGTTTACTTGAGGAGCATAATGATGGTGGTGATGGTGAAGACGGATGGCAAGAGTGTTGTTGGTGGCGGTAGTTCTGTGGCGTCGTGGTCGTCGTGGTCGTTGTCGTCGTTGTCGAGACGGTGAGAGTGATGATACAGATAGGGAGATGACGGATGGCAAGCAGCGAGTCAGTGTCGTTGGCGTTGTTAGAAGCACTTGCGATGGATGATGCTGGCACCACACTCGCGATATTCCTCTCGCGAGACCCACATCTTTCGGAAGGTCGCCAGCGACGCCAGAATCGAGCCTCCGATCCAAGTCGAGTTCTTGCGTTCGGGAGGCGCCGAGATCCTGATCTTGGTGTCCTTGGGCGCCATGAGCACCAACTCCTCGAGCAATCGCTTGCCGAATCCTAGACGAACCCGAGCGCGAGAGTGAGCAGCACGTACGTTTGTGTCAGAGTGTGAGAGAGTGTGTACGCACCTGGGAACATGGTCGAACCACCAGCCAGCACGACATTGGCGTAAAGGTTCTTGCGCAGATCGAGGTCGCTTCGGTGGATAGCATTGACGACGCACTGCTGCACGCCCGGGTACTCCTCGCCAACAAGGTCGGGATGGAACAAGATCTCGGGCGCGCGGAAGGCCTCCGAGCCGATGTGGATCGTGCTGCCGTCGGGCAGGCGGTACTCGACCAGCTGGTTGGCCTTGGCCTCGGCCTCGAGGCGATACTCCTCCTTGGCCGGATCGCTGGCGACGTAGCACACGGTCTCCTTGATGTGTTTGACGACCTCCTTCTCGGCCGACGTGTGCAGGTCGATTCCGTCGCCGCTGCGACGCAGTAGTTGCTGCAAGTACTCGGTGACGTCCCTGAAGCATGACGATGAGTGCGAAGATGGGCGATGATGGGCGATACAGCAACACGTCGACGGCATACCGTCCAGCGAGATCGATGCGTTGAATGGCATGCGGCATCGAGAAGCCCTCATAGATGGGCACCACGTGGCTGACGCCATCTCCCGAGTCCAACACGACGCCTGTTGTGCGACCCGACGCGAACCTACAACCCAACACATGCCAAGTGTCAACGAAGCCGATAGCGATGTCGGTCGATTGGCGTCGTTGTCGGTGTCGTTGTCGGTGTGGAACGTACAAGCTCAGCACGGCCTGCACCGACAAGAACAAGGCCGGCGAGTTGAAGGTCTCGAAGAAGATCTCGGCGGCCTTCTCGCGGTGGCGGCGCGGGTTCAGCGGCGCCTCGGTCAGCAGCACCGGATGCTCCTCGGGTCGCACGGCGAGCGCCGCGTACGCGCTGCTCCACAGGCGCTCCATGTCGTCCCAATCGCGCACGCGGCCGTGCGCCATGGGGTACGAGATCTTGAGCAAGCCACGGAGCTCGTCGGCGCGGTCGCCCACGACCACGATCTCGTCGTCGCCCGAGAGCGTCTTGCCGACCTTGGCGCGCAGGCTGTTGAGGCGCTCCTCCTCGAGAGCGCCGAGCATCACGCGCGTGTGCTTGGGCCGACCGACGCTACACACAGACACGCACCACCTCGCCAGTCAACTGCCACTCTCGCTCACGATGGCGCCGATGCATCGTCGCACGTACAATGCCGGGATCGAGAGCTTGGGTTCCGAGTCGCCAGCGATACCGGCCTTCAGCACTCCGGAGCCCTGATATCGCGAGTCGTCATCAGCAGCTACTCTCATTGCCTTGCATACATGAGTGTGTGTGAGAGTGCGCGTGCGCGTACATTGTCGATGACGACAGGCTGGTTGGTGATTAGAGACTCCATGGCGCCAGCAGCAGCAGCAGCAGCGGGTGTTGTTGGTGTTGGCGGCGCGAGAGGAAGAAGCAGAAGAGGCCGCCGCGATCCATCGACCTCGATCACAACCAGATCATCACAGCCATCATCGTCAAATCATCACCATCACCATCACCGAACCATCATCATCACCAACATCACCTCCCTTGCTTGCTTGGAATCCACCATGTTCTTCTAAATCGTATCTCGCTGTTGCTATTGCTGGTGGCGATCGATCGCTGAAGCCGTGGTGGTGTTCCGAGGAACGTATCGGAACGGCTCTCTCCTTGTATCGACCATCGACGCCATCTGATCCATTCCATTCAATCCAGTCCATTCCGTCCACTCCCTCGCTACCATACATACTCCTTGTGGCACTCTACTCTCACTCCCACTGTCTGCCTTCATTTGTGATTACTATGGAGCATCTCGATGTACCGTATGACGACGAGTACCGCTTCGTGCAGTCGTTCAGCGTCGACGAGCTGACCTCCGACGAGGCTCGCGCCTTCCTCGAGCTGTACGGCTTCCTGGTGGTGCGCAACGTTCTGACGCAGGCCGAGTGCGACGCGACGATCGACGAGATGTTCTCGTATCTCGAGGCGCACAACGAGGGCTTCGAGCGACAGCGCCTCGAGACGTGGAGCAAGTGGGCCGGGCGGTCGTTCGGCATGCCGTCGAACGAGCCGCTCTTCACGCCGCAGCTGCTGGCCAATCGGCAGAACGCCAACGTGCATCGCGTGTTCTCGACGCTGATCGGCACCGCGCAGCTGCTGGTCAACCACGACCGCTGGGCCATCTATCGGCCGACGCTGCTGGTCGGCGACGAGTACCGCACGCGCGACAACGTGCACCTCGACATCAACCCGTGGCGCTTCCAGCAGGATGACGCGAGCCTCTGGCGCGAGGTCGACGCCAACCTGACGTACGCGGCCGTGCGCGACTTTATCGCCGAGAACAACCAGGTGACGCGCTCGACGCGTGGCCGCCAGTTCCAGGCCGTGCTGAACCTGCTCGACAACGAGGAGGCCGACGGCGGCTTCGTGATCGTGCCCGGCTTCCATCGCTACTTTGAGCGCTGGACGCAGAGCGTCGCCATGACGCACGCCGAGTGCAAGTACGCCTTCCGCGACAAGGACCCGATCGCCAAGGCCGCCGTGCGCATACCGTGCGCCGCCGGCTCCATGATCGTGTGGGACCAACGCTGCGCACACGGCTCGCGCGGCAACCGCTCCGACCGCATGCGAGCCATCCAGTTCCTCAAGATGTTCTCGTCCGAAGGCATGGACGAGCGCCGACGCCTCGCTCGCCGGCGGTGTCTGCAGCGCCTCGTTCGCTCCTCGGCAACTACCATCTCGGACGTTGGACGCATAGTGTTCGATCTGCAAGACTGACACCGACCCGCACCCGGTCGGTCTGTATAAATGCTGCCTCCCAGCAGGCAATCACATCGTACAAACTACTACTACTGCTGCTGATGATGATGGCTACTACTGGCTACTCGTCACCGTGTCTTCATCCTTGCTCTTGACGATGAGCACCGAGCACGGTGCGTGTTGCGTGATGTGCGCCGATGTCGAGCCCAGTACGTCCTTCAACTTGCGCTCGAGGCCGCCGGAACCCGATCGGCCCAGTACCACGAGATCGATCTTGTACAAGTTGATCGCTTGCATGATGACCTCTCGAGCAACACCGTGATCAATGTGAGTCACGCACTCGATCTGTGTCCCGCGAGCAGCACCACCGCGAGCAGCATCAGCACAATAACGGCCATCTGGAACGAAACTGCTCTGACAGCCAGCGCGAGCACGTACATCGGCAGCCGAGCAGCGCTCTACGAAGCGGCGAGCCAGCGCCTCGGTCTTCTCCGATATTCGGTGGTTGATGTTCGACAGCAGGTGTGGATTGGCGTACAAGGCGAACATGTCCGACAACAACTCGGGCACCGCCACGATGTACAACTGCACCGGACGATTGCTTGCGCGCTCGGCTTGCGCCAGCTCGAGCGCTCGCGTGAAGGCGAACTCGGCACTGGGCGAGTCATCAAGGCCGACGAGGATCTTCATGTTGAGTTGGTTGAGGTTGAGGTTGAGGTTCAGCAAACTCCAGGCGGAAAAAAGCAAACACGCGGAATCAACACAGGTTCTCCACAGTCTCTTGAGCTCATTCGCTCTCTCGCCCTCGCTCTCATCCATCTCTCCCTCGCGCGCGAGATTCTATCCACACAGACACAAACAGTGGGGACACACACAGTCGCATCATCGTGTCCATCGTCATCCAGCGTAGTCACACCATGCTTCGTCATACACTACGTACCTTCGGTAGCGTGAGCTTGCGGTGTCGCGCTGTCGCGCAACCGCTGACAGCCTCGAATGCCTCGCGCATACTGCTCGGTACCGGCCATGGCGCTGGCGCTGGAGCTAGCGCTGGTACCATGGCCACGTCGCCGCTCTCGCTCGTGGTTCGTGCCTCGACCGCTCATACTCTCGCTGCTCGATCGGCGTCGCGTGTCGGCAGCTCGTCGTTGCTCAAGAGCTCGCTGGCGCCGGCACTCAAGTCGGCCATCGCGCCCGGCGAGCGCCTGTTGCTGCGTCGGCTCGCGAGCACCGAGGCCGCACAGCCGGTGGCGGCCGCCGCCGAGGCACTCGCCGCCACGGCGACACAACAGGCGCCCAAGGCCGTGCGTCGTTGGCTGGCTGGCTGCTCGGCCATGGTGTTCGGCATGATCATTCTCGGCGGCGTCACGCGCCTGACCGAGAGCGGCCTGTCGATGGTCGAGTGGAAGCCGCTGACCGTGCTGCCGCCCATGAGCGACGAGGCGTGGCAGGCCGAGTTCCTCAACTACCAGCAGTATCCCGAGTACATTCGGTACGTCGAGTCACGTGATTGGCAGTAGCCACATCGCTCGTTCGATCGTGCGCCTCGAGCACCCACCGCTAACCGGACGACGATCGTGCGCGATCGACCACGTGCACGTGCGCGCATGCATGCGTGTGTCGTGATCGCTTGGGCGTCTCGACTACGACACAGCATGAACAAGGGCATGTCGCTCGATGAGTTCAAGAAGATCTACTTCTGGGAGTGGGCGCATCGAGTGTGGGGCCGCACGATCGGAGTCGCCTTCACGGCGCCGCTGGCGTACTTTGCCATCAAAGGCCATGTTCGCGGCGCGTACGTAGATCAATCCATCGCTCTCTCGCTCTCGCTCTCTCTAACATGTTCGGGAGGGCAGGTTGTTGCGCAAGTGCATCGCCATCACTCTCGGTATCGGAGCGCAAGGCGCCTTGGGCTGGTACATGGTCAAGAGCGGCCTCGAGGAGCCGGACTCCAAGTACGACACGGTCCGCGTCAGCCAGTACCGCCTGGCGGCTCACTTTGGCGCCGCCGCCGTGCTGTACGCCGGCATGCTGTGGACGACGCTGAATCTCTACCTGCCGGCGTCGCGCGAGCTGCCGGCCGCGTCCGAGCTCCTGTCGAGCGACTCGGCGCTCGCGGCGCAGGCGCGCAAGTGGTTCACGCAGCTGTCGCGCGGCTCGAAGCTCGTCGCCGCCATGGTGTTCACGACCGCGATCTCGGGCGCCTTCGTCGCCGGCCTCGACGCCGGCCTCATCTACAACGAGTTCCCGTACATGGGCGGCGGCCTCGTGCCCGAGGGCGCGTGGACGCTCGACACGATCGCGCGCTCGACCAACTCGCGCTCGCCCGACCAGCTGCTGCCGTTCCTGCGCTTCAACCTCTTTGACGACTCGGCCGCCGTGCAGTTCAACCATCGCGTGCTCGCCGTCAGCACCGCGACCGCCATCACGGCGCTCGCCGCCTTCCAGATCGTGCGCTTGCGCAAGACGCTGCCGCTGCACACCAAGATGGCGCTCCACTCGATGCTGGCCGCCGTCGCCGCGCAGGTCTCGCTCGGCATCGCGACGCTCTTGTACATTGTGCCGACGCCACTCGCCGCCACGCATCAAGGCGGAGCGCTGGTGCTGCTCTCGACTGCCATCTGGCTCTTGCAGGAGTTGCGTCGAGTGCGATTGCCCAAGCTGTAATCATGTGTTCGTGTGTTCGGTTGACTTTAGTGCACAATCTCTCAATCTCTCTCTTGGGATACAGTTGTCACTCATTCATATCTCGATCTCTCTCACGCGATCTCTCTGGGTCTCATCTATCGTTATAGTATACGCGCAAACACGACCACCGCCACCAACCAACCAACCAACGATCTTGCGCCTTGAGCATGCGAAAGAGCGCCGCCGCCTCGCGGATCTTGCCAAACTCGATGCAGAACGATTGCACCTCGATCACGAGATCGTGCACGTCGATGGTCTTGTTGCGGATCAACGACTGCAGGAAGACGCACACGAGGCGCACCAGGCGGTGCTGCATGAACTTGTCCTTGATGTGCGAGCACGCCGAGATGCAGTTCGAAATGTAGCGATGCACGAACTCGGGTGGCAGCTCGACCGTCGTCGTCAAGCGGTTGACGACCTCCATCGAGTGCAGACTCATTTGCATGTTGACGAACACTTGCAAGTAACTGTACATAGCTCGATCTCTCTGTTAGGAGAGAGAGGGAATGCGTGCTTGCTTGCTAATATGCGTAGCACGAACCTCGAGATCTCACTCGATGGCATTAGCAACAACAACACCTCGGTGGCGACGTTTGGATTGTTCTCGACCAGCTCTGGCAAGCGCTCGGGAGTCAAGCCCGAGTACGCCAGCACCGTGCTGTCGGACTTTAACCTGGAGAGTGCCATGACCATCTCGTATGAGATCGAGTCCAAGATCGAGAAGGTCCTTAGCAGCGCGCGCACACATACAACTCGATCAACTGCTCGGATGCCTTCTCTGCGAGTGGCCCCTTGAACGCCTGCGCCATCAATTCGCGAACAACGGCTTGCGAGCCTTCGCCGGTGCGCATCTGCGAGTCCCACAGCAGCGTGTGTCGCTTCTCGGGATTCAACCACTTGATCTACAATGCCACCGTAGAGAGAGTCAGATAGAGCGCGCGCGTCTGTGCGCGTCTGTGCGCGCGTACCTCGTCCAACGCGGGATCTAGCAGCGGCGGGGGCGGGCGGATGAAGAACGGCTCGAACGGCGCATGGAACAGCGGATCGAGAGGCGAGCTCGGCGGCAGCGGCGCCGTGGCCGACGCAATGTCGTGCGGCTCGTCGATCGGCACGCCGGGCGTCGCTGGCACCGGCGGCACCAAGGCGTTGGCGACCGCCGCCGGCGGCATCGAGTTCTCGAAGAAGCACAGGCGCGACGGCGGCACGCCGGCCTTCTGGAAGGCCGAGATGACGCTCGGCAGCGAGGCCATGTAGGCCTTCTGCAGCTCGAGCGCCAGCGCCGTGAGATCGATCGTCTGTAGACTCGCGAGTTGCATGCTCAGTCGCGCCATGGCTTCAGTGACGGTGTATTTGGCAATCTAGTTGTGGTTGGTTCACGTCGTCAATCAATCGAGCGATGGATCGAGCGATGGATCAATGTAGGTTAGTATCTCTCCTCGATCTCGGGCAGCCAGGGCGTCGTACAGGAAGATCGGTCCTTGGCGCGATGGTGAGGATCAAATGCGCCAACACACGCTCGGCCGGGAACGAGCTCTTGGCCACGAGCGTCTCGGTGAAGACCGGCAAGAACGGGTTGGCCGTGATGGCGGCGTGCTCGAGCTTGTAGGCGTCGTACAGCAGCACGAGCGCCACGACGCGCTGCGGCGTACTCAGCATGTTGGCCTGCAGCAGCATCTGCAGTCCGCACGAGGCGCGATATAGGTTCGGGCGAGGGAATACGCGCACATAGTGAGCCGATAGAGCCTCGAGCGGCCGTGTGTCGTCGGATAGGATCGCTAGCAGTGCCGCGATCTCTTTGGGGTTCAGCATCGGGGGTCTCGACGCGACAACGATGGCGACGACGACGACGACGATGATAGCGATGCCGATAGTGCTGGGTACCGAGAACGGACAAACAAAAGAAAGTATCGATCGATCGATTGAGTAGCACTATGGGTAGGTGGTGAGGGTGTGATATCCTTGTAGATGAGCAGATAGATGGATGTGGATGGATGTGGCGTGCGAGCGAGCGAGGCAGCAGCAGACTGACGCGAGCGATGTCGATCGCGCAGCTTCAGTATCTCGTTCACTCGCTCGCGCTCACACGCTATCTCGCTCTATCTCTCACTCGACATCACAATGGGCGACGTGAAGGATATCCTCAATCTACCACAAGCCTCCGGGCTCAAGAAGTCCAAGAAGAAGCAAAAGAAGCGGCCGAGTATCAAGGACCGGCGACCTCGTACGCTGGCTCGCTGGCTCGATCGATCGCGATATCTCGATGGGACACGTCGCATAACCTCCTCGATCTATCGGTGTAGCTGGCGTCAACAAGGAGGTCTATGAACTACAGAGCTCGATCGGCATGGTGGCGCCGTTGGTACCGACCACGCCCGTGACGCCACAGTTCAAGGAGCGGCGCAAGCTCAACGCTCCTCGCGTCGGTCATTGGTGCGTGCACGAGTGTGGTCGATGGCTCTCGCGCTCGTATCGCGTGCTGAACGTGTACGCACACAGGGAATGGCGGGCGTTCCATAACTCGGCACGTTCGGATGGCGTGGCGTTCTATCACTGGGAGAAGACGCGCACGGCCGAGGGCGAGACCATCGACGAGCAAGGTATCGTCGCTCGCTGCTTGAGTGTGTGCGCCTGTGTGGTGCCTGACTCTTGCGAGTAGAGTACCCATTCGCCAAGTTCGATGTCAAGCTCGAGATAGTGCGCTTCACCGATGAGCAGTACGAGCAGTACTTTGCCAATGGTGCGTATCGAGAGCATCGAGCAGCATAGGGATCGATCGCATCGACCATAGCGTGAGCTGACTGCTGCTCCATGTGCTCGCTATGCAGACGCCAACTGGACCAAGGAGCAGACGCAGCATCTGTTCGATCTCTGCGAGCAGTTCGACGTGCGCTTCGTGGTCGTAGCGAGCCGCTTCCGGCTCTCGTATCCCGACAAGACGATCGAGGACCTGCGCGATCGCTACTACTCGATCGTGCGCAAGCTGACCGAGCTAGCGGCGAGCTCTCCCGACGAACTGGCCGACCATCCGCTGTTCGTGTATCCCTACAACAAGGGTACGGCGCGCGAGACCTTGGGCCATCTCGTGGCCGAATTGCCTGACATGTGTGTGCGTGTGTGTGTGTGTGTGTGTGTGTGTGTGTGTGCGATAGACCACGAGGTCGCTCGCAAGATCCAAGCCGAGAAGCTGTATCGTCGAACACGAGAGGAGGTGCTTGAGGAGGAGTCGCTGGTGGCCGAGTATCGACGCATCGAGACTGAGCAGCGCAAGCATCAGCACGAACGCAAGCGCGTGCTGCGGCTCACCGAGGCTCTCTCGGATCGCAGTCCGGTATGTTGTTGTTATTGATGCCACGCACTCTCTCTCTACTGCTTGCTTGGCGCGTGGATCTCACACACACACTTGTGACATGCATCTAGAAGAGGCGCCGTCGTCGCGAGGAGGATGCCAGCCAAGCGGACGATGCTGCGGCCAATGGAGATGGCACTCGCGCAGGGCAAGGCAAACGCGAGCGAGGCGTCTACACGCGCAGCTCCAAGATGCTCGCGCCTCTGCCGTCGTCAGTGCGCGTCTTGAAGCAGGTCGAAGCCGCTCTGACCGAGCTGCAGATCCGTACGAATAGCAGCAGCGATTTGTGGCAGCACGAATAGGAGGAGCGCTGATTCTCTCGTTGTCGTTGTCGTTGTTGTTGTGGCTGTTTGCGCAGCACCGCGATTGATGCCGACCAAGGCGGTTCAGGAGGCGTACGACAAGCTGCGCAACGACATTACGATCCTCGTCGACCTGCAGGCGCACATGGAGAAGAAGATCTACGACCTCGAGGTGCTCAAAGCACAGCTGGCTCACTTCCACGCCAAGACCACTGCTTCTGCCACGACATCTGCAACTTCAACATCAACGCCAGTGAGCGACGCTACTCCAGTGCCTGTTGCTGCTCCGACGAATGCTGAGGCTGCCTCTCAGGAGAGCGGCAGCTCGTCGCAGGCCGAGGAGGTTACGATGGAGGAGGCTGTAGAAAGCACGGAGCCGGCGGTGGCGGAGAGCGTATCAGCAGCCGACTCTACTTCAACCAATGCGGAGGAGGCACCGCCAGCGACGGCATCAGCAACGCCAGCACCGGATGCCACGAGCGTAACTCCTGCACCTGCTGCGATGGAGGTCGAGGCTGCTCCGGCACCTGCTCCGAGCGCAGAGGCTGTCGCTGAGAAGGCGCCACAAGTCGATCCTGCCGCACCTGCCGCCACGACGATAGTCGAAAGCGCCGATGCTGTTGTTGCTACTGCTGTTACTGAAGGAAGCACCTCCGCGATGAATGTCGTCGTAGCCGAGTAGCCGACATTGTATTGTACACTACGCACACTACCTACCTATCCACACCACCAATACTATGCACATACACATTTCACACGCACACGCTCTAGACGGTGGATCTCGCAGGCGGCACCAGATTCAAGGCATCGAGGAAGGGCGCTATCGTGTAGGCCGACTGCCTCGTGGCGAGCAGCAGCGTCGACACGAGCACCTGCTGCAAGAGTTGGTCGTCGGGCTTCCAGAGCAAGCGGAGCTGCACGACGATGGCGTCAGTGTCCTTGTCGGACGGCAGACACAGCGAGAGCACGAAGCGATACGCGTCCCAGGTGGCCTGCTCGTCGGGCACCACGGGCCCGATCGACTTGAGGCACGAGACGAGCTTCTCGTGGTGGAGCGACACGCTGCGGCGCGCCGAGGCGTGGCCGAGCTTGGCGTCCAGGAACTGCAGCATGAGTGCCAGGGAGTTGGGTTGCAGTGCCGGCTCGGAGTTGAGATAGTTCTCGAGCACGCGG
>ERZ778029.2348-NODE-2348-length-13054-cov-3.361720_pt1 | contig 13054 bp, 10 predicted proteins | sample MGYA00375759_ERZ778029 | MGnify/ENA primary metagenome ERZ778029 (study PRJEB29350, sample SAMN05389819) | bioreactor metagenome | isolation source: Ammonium sulfate bioreactor | place: South Africa: University of Cape Town | collected 2014-04-04 ...
AATAAAGTTTTTCTCGTCTAAGATTAACATGTCATGGGGAGGATTTTTGATAATGTATCGATGTACAATGTACCATTGCCAAGTGAAGGTATGAGTGAACCACTTGTTTCACTGCATTCATTCCAAGCATAGATAATGATCGTTTGAGCATCAACTGTTTGATTGTAAGTGCAAGTAAAATTGATGCTAGCTCGAATGAGTTGTTGGAGTTCTTCGACTGTTGGCTGAAAGTAATGTTGTGGACCTTCGTCAACCCATGGTACGGGATGTGCAGCTCGAGGACGTGGGTCCCAGCCCGTAGGAGCAATAGGAACGAGTTTAGCACCGGCATCATGACCTGCCTGCCACCATCTAAGCAAAAGAGAAAAAAACTTTTCTTTTCGGTCAAGATTAATCGAATTTACCGTTGAGCTGAATTAAATAATTCGACAAATGGTGTACCCTAAAATGAATTCAACATAAACATTGAAAAATTGCTCTTGAAATATATTTTCAATACTTCATTTGTTCCACCGGGTAATGCGTATGTTGAAATCGCATCAAATCCAAGTGCATTAGCATGTGATTGAACTGTTGGAATATTGAAATCCATTAAAACCATGTATGGATTTGGTAATCCTAGAAGAATAGGAAATACGATCGAATGATCAAGTCTATCGATTGATCTAACCTTGACTCGTAACTAATTGTCGAAATTTATTGAAAACTTCGCCACTACCTTGCCATCCGCCTCCGCATTTATTCGCTTCGGCATCATCAAATTGAAATAGATAGAGAAGTGGTCGACCACCTTTAACCGTCTGAAATTCTTTATGTTTCATTAGTTCAATATATTGTTGCTGAAAGGTAACATCACACGGTGATGAACCCAATAAAACGAATGTAAAATTAACCAACGATCTATAAGAACTCGACAAATACAAATTCAATCCATATGCTGGATTTCTCGGGCAATATAAATGCGATGTTTGCTGATAATATTGTTGACAAAATGTATTATTCGTCGAACAATTCTCTCCAAATGTACAATAGGTATCAAATGCCCAGTAATCAATACCTGCATGTTTAGCATAGAGAATTTCTTGATCCATAATCCATTGTTGATCGCCATTGAATGAAATATTATTTGGTCCAGTTACTGAACCAAAGAACGGAATACGATAGTGGAATTCGTCAGGACTTAAAGCTCGATGAAGATAGTAGGATATAGGATCGTATTGACCATTAAATTGATCCCAAGCATCCCAACGAATGACTCCGACCGATGGTCGATCGGCACTTTCGATTACAATTAAAATAGAACATAAAAGAAAAATAATTCGATAGGACAATAACATGTTTTTGTTTTTTCGTTATTTCAATAGATACACACACACCCTGTACTTTATCAATGAATTCATTCTTATCTTGAGGGTTGAGGTTATCATTTATTTTTCAAATTCAAATCTCATGAACAACAACAACAACAAGAAATCGAATTAATTAAATCAACAAAATGTTTACAAAAACGTTTTCTCAACGCTTTCAGCGTCAATAAATAAATATAAAATCCACAACTTGCTTCAAAATACATACTCATACGAACGAATACCGGTCTCCATTCAGTTTCACTGGTAATTTGATATTGTTTTTCATAAAATACGGTAACGATGAAATAATTGTGACCATAATCTCACTAATAATCATTCCTGTTAGTTGATTATCGATTTTATGTTGAATTGTATTACCACAACGAATACAATTCGAGCAAATTTGAAGAAATTGTTGTCGTTGAGAGATTGATCGATGCAAATAGAAGCATTTCAGTTGATAAATCTGAACAGAACATGTATAAATAACGTCGTAATTTACAAATAATAAGATCATAGGTTGATATTTGATATGAATCAACATTTGAATCATTTCGATAATACGACCAATCGACAACTAATTTATCATGTCACAAAATGTTGCTAAGATTATATAGAGAATGTACATGGTAAAGTTCGTAGAGGTTTTTGAAGAGAAAATTCTACTTTTAATAGATTTCCAAAATTACCAAAAAAGACATAGAATAAATTCAAATAAATGTTCAAATATCGTGTGTTGTCATGAATAACTCATCATTGTCTTTGTTTAATAGAAAGTCGAGCTAAAAAAAGAAATATATGCAAAAGTTCTTAGATTCAATGTTTTATTAATCGAGGAAAAAATAATGACAAATTTGCATTGAACTTGATATATTCATTCCATTTGGTTTCAAAAAAAAACGGAAAATAGGAACTCTGATAATCTTCGAAGAAGATAACGTTCGTTTAGGCACGATTTGTATGTCTCTAGAGGATTACGTTAATCACCTAGTCATTAGACATAGTCGATGCAAATTACTTCAATTGAATTGTTGATGTATTTATATTAAATTTATTAATGATCAATTACAGGACGTTTAAGTATGTCTATTAGTTATCCAAACACTCGGAACAACGGCAGCATTTTGTCGATTTTTTCGACAAGTAACTATCGATTTGATTCGGCAAATCAAATCCGAATAGGAGATTAGACAAACAAATGGAAAAAGAAATATTAAAAAATAACAAGAAAAATAAAAGTACTGCTCAGCGTCAACACCATAATCATCCGGTAGACCACATAGATGTGCTAATGAAAGAATGTTTAATGGTATATTAAATATGATATTCAGTGCTGATAGTGACGCTAATTGAATCGTCATTTTACGTTGTCGACGCCATTGTGTTTGCTGATTAAGACGACGTTTTTGTCGAATAACACGAAGAACTAATCCCCAACTTGCCAAAGCAATTAGTAAACTTGGAGCTATATTATTGACAATAAAATCCCACATACCTAGAAATTGATTATCTTGATAACACGGAGAGGCATTACATATGGGCAAAGTATAATCATATTCGTTTTCACATGGAAAAAAGAATAGAACATAGATGTAGTAAATACCTATGTACAAAAGAATGAAAATCAGAGGGAAATAATGCACAAAGAATCGACCACGATTCGTATGTACCCAAATAGAATTAAAAACAAGAATATGTCGTTCAATGGACGCCCAAGCCATTAGAATTGTACCGCCATTGTACATTCCGAAACTAACGAACCACCAAGCCAAACACGTTGCCGGTACCGATGGTTTGACAACACCTGAATCGCCGATAAATGCGAGATAGAATGGAATTTCAATGAGTTGAGTTGTTGTGCCGAGTAAAAGTATGAGAATAATTGCATGATTATGTAATGCTTGTCGTCTTTTTGAATCTCGAAGGAGATGATAGAGAATAAGAAATGTACAAACAATCGATGGGATATCACAACATAACAGCAGCCAGAAACGAACTGAACGTGAAAGAGAAATTTCCGAATTATCAAACGAGATTTCATCTACACTCTCATTCAACGCCATTTGTTGGAAAATAAAATAAAAATCGAGACTTTACCCTTTTCTTAGGAATGAAAGTTCAACTTATTCGAATAATATCCGACAGACTTGATTACAACTATAAGCATATCCGTTTTTTTTTCATATCAACTGCATTCAAAATCAATAGCTCATTCAAACATATCTTTTAAACTGACAAATTATGCAAATCTTGTTGTCTGAAGTATTTTTAATGACATTCAAAATCAAGCGTGAAAAATAAAAGTTCTTTTAGTTTCTATTAAGTATCGTTTGAAAAGGTTGTATTTGATTATTTCTATGTTTTCGAAATAACCATAAATTCTTTCGTAAATCAGGAAAAAATTCGAGACAAACTAATGGTAATAAAAATGGAAGGAAACAAACATTGTTCGAAAAGCAAAAGTTAAATAAAGAAATGATATTAAGAGAAGTTGAATAATCATTTGACGATGTTTTCGCCAGATATTTGCATGTTGTCGAAATATTTGTCTTTTTATAAATAAAACGACAAAGAAGAAAAATATTTGCTAGAACAGTCATTAATACTGGACAAATACCCTTAATAATCGATCGAAAGAAGTAACCAAATTCGAAATGAATATGAAAATGAAATATCTACATAATAACTTGTGTCATCATTCGACTCGTTATCCATGTTAGATTAAATGTAAAGTGAGCAGTGATGTTTAGCAGAAATACTTGAATGACATCAATTTCCATACGGTCGATGCGTCATTTTATCTTACAATAAGAAAAGTAAAGAGGAAAAAAACAGTGCATGCCTTGCTTCTGCCATTTCAAGATAAAATCAATGTGACAGTTACTAAATTAAACTCGACAGGATACTTAACGTCGGAAATTAGTCACTCTTCGTTGATTTATTTCATTGTCTGTCATTGTCGAAGAATTGCACTAAATGAAATTAAGCAAATACTCGAGTAGACATTGTACATTTTCTGCTCATTTATCGGCATATTAAATCGAACATATTTTTTTTCCTTTGATATTCGAACTTACATAACATTCTTATGCATAAATTATTAATTATTCATACTGTCTATAAATTCATTTTCATAACGATTGCCATCGATTGATTCGATTATTACAAAACAGCCTTGAATGTTTGCTGCAGTTTAAAGGCTACCTTTCATTTTCATTTCTTTTTTTGAAATCATCTGTCCAATTTCGTTTGTTCAGGACGAAAGATTGAATATCAATGTAAATTGATATTGTTCAATGTAATACAGAAACCGAATAAATGCGATTACAACAGACATCTTTGACTAAATGAGGGATTCGAGCAAATAAAAATGAAGAAACGGATCATTGTCTTCACATTGGTTTGTTTGACATGCGATACGTTCGATAATAATGAGGTTTCATTGAGAATAATTTTTCTATTAAAAATCAGTTTCGAAGAGGCAGAAAAAAAAGTTTTTTTTTCATTTGATTTCGATGAATATCAAATTCAAGCATAGTTTGCGCCGAGATTTATGCTCTCGGCTAAACAAATCAACATACACTTGTTCGTGTATTCGTTGATTTCATTAGTTCTTTCTTTTTACTTATGTTTGTATATATAACAAAATGACAAGTGTCCACTTTTCTCGCCTTACAAATATGGATATTTCAACATCAAACAAAGCCTGCATACATTTTAAAAATTTGTCACTCGAGCATAATAAATTGTGCGTTCGGTCTCCTTCCGAGCAGATAAATGTTAGTGCATGGATTTAATTGATGTTCTCTTCTTTCTTGCTCGTGAATTTTTTTTTCTTCTTCTTGATTAAGACGAGAGAGAAAAAAAACCGTCGAAAACACTTGAATTTTTAATCATTTTTTTCTTCTTCTTCAGGAAGCAATAAAATATTTCATTTGAATTATTGATTGGAAGAAGAAGAAAGAGTTTCTAAGACGTACATGAATAGAGACAGTCGGTATCAAGGTAAGGTTCTGAGAATAATTATCGAGTACGATTCATATTAATCATTTAATGTCAATGAGAGGAAACAAACGACAATCTAATATTGACAAATGAAACTTTTGTCGGACGAATAAACGGTCTTGATACTATTCGAATTGCGCCAAGTAAATAAACAGTTTACGTTTTTTAGGTTCGATAATCTTGTCAAGATTAGAGAATAGAACATCATACAATCTTAATTCACATTAAACCTTAAAAACAATGTCTGCTCTCGTATCCATGTAAAAGAGAACAAATTCGATTATAAAAGAGCAGAGAGAAACATATACTCGCTTATGTAATTACATACAAGCAAATATCGAGTAAACGATGCTGTTATACATGTAAAAAAAATGTCAATGAGTAAGTGTAGTAAAAATAGTTGAGAGAAAAAAGGTCTAATTTCATTTTTTTTCTACTATTGAAAAGGAAAATTTATTTATTTCCACTTGGATAAACAATTCTTTTCCTTTGATGAATCTGCTCAGAAGAAGAGAAAAAGAAACGGAACGAGAAAGAAAGAAATATTTGATCATTTCTTTTTTCTCTTCTTGCTCAACTCGGAGAAAAGTGTTGCGCGCACACTCACACACACACACACACACACATTGACTTTTCTTTTCTTTTGTTGATGATGCGTGCCGGGTGTCACATAAACGCATTCTTCTGCCTTTTTTCTTCTCTTTTGTTTAATTTTGCTGCATCAATTTCAGACATTTGATTTTGTCGTTCTTACTTTTGCGACAAGCCGCAATGGTGGATGGTCTATGCAATGTTGATTATGTTTGTTTTATTTCTTTATATTCAAACAACACATTGTCAATCAACAATAACAAATTGTACGTTTTTCAATCAATTCTATTCAAATTATTCAACTGTTAATAATCAATTTCAATTTCCTAATCAAACATCGATTATTCTCACGGCTCAATACGATTTATTCTCGACCGTTGGTAATCTTTCAAGATTTCAACTCGGTCTAATTTATCAATTCCCATCGATAGCTACTGATCTTGTTCCATTTCCAATTGTTTTCACTTGTTCACCGAATGTCGTATCGTGTCAATTAGAAACAATGGCAGGTACAACGTCTGTAACACGCTTAGGCGAACCCATAACTGTAAATCTAATTAATGTTAACTATACATCGGTAAATATTGATCAGAAAAGTTTATATTTACGGCAAGGACAGTATCAATTAAGTCGTTGTTTACTTGATAATGGACAATTAATTACAGATAATCAAACAATATTTAGCATACAAATTCAATATGAAAAGCCAGTTGGTAGGTGGTTTGTTTTTCTTATCGATCGGAGAGAAAAATAGTTTATTATTGTGAATTAAAACGTTTTTCAAACTAAGCTGCCCTCAGGGACGTAAAATACGAGAGTGTTTTCTAGTGAAATTTAATTGCATTTTCAGCTAAATCGATGATCTCTTCTCTAGCCGGATATTCGATAAAACTCTCATTTCCAATACATTAGTCATATTGATTGAATAGAAAGAAATACCTTTCATTCAAGCACGAATTCATTTCATTAGAAGAAAGAAAAAACCTTGAATAAGATGAAGAAAATGAAAGAAATCATTTTAATTCCACTTGAATTATTGATTGTTTAGGAACAAGTTGTACGCCATCGGTTGATACTTGTGGTTCGACGAGTCTTACGACTTGTTCGCCTGTATCATCGACATGTACGTGTCTTTCATCGGATTCTCTTGTTTCCTATTTGAATTCATCGTTTTGTGCTGATACACTCAATCGAAGTAATTGCTCGATATTTCCAACACGTTGCATATCGTGGTGTAATTCAACAACTAACGTTCTCTGTCAATGTCCCGATGGAACACTACGAAGTCTCAGGAATAATTACTATGTTTGTGAATTGCCTGTGAATTGGCCTAATTGTTCGAGTTCAGATCAAATACGTCGATGTCCATTGGGACAAATTTGTATTAATGAACAATGTACGAATGAAATCAGTACGAGTAGTACAACAGGAGGAGAAGGAGGAACAACAACATCAGCAGCAACAGATGCCAATGAATCATCTGAGTAAGATATAAATAAACAGAGAGAGAGAGAGAAAGAAATTAAATGAAATTTGTTTAGTTCAACTGATCAACGTCTTCGAATAGCACTTGGAGTGATCGCTGGTCTACTCGGTACATCTGTAATCGTACTTCTCGGAATCTTTTGTTGGTTACGCTCTCGACAAAAACAACGTCGAATAAACGCTGAAAAATCTTTGTCTCCTTCATCATCAGCAACATCATCTCTCTACATCGCTCCTATTCAACAGAAATATCCAACAGTCTATCATCTGCCTGTCGAAACGTCACCCCAACGAATGTCATCTATCTATCGAACGGATTCATTTCGTCAAGCTGTTCTCTCCGGACATAATCGAACGAATTTTGCTACAGAATATATTTCAACTCGACCGGATAGTCTACCTTATGTCAACGACGATAACTATTCTCCAGCATACAGTTCTTTCGACTCTGTTTTACCTTCTCAGCCAATACCAACTAATAATAATAATAATAATAATATCTATCAAGTTATTATGCGGTCAACGTCATCTTCTCCTTCGATTCTCACTCATGCTGTGTAATGAATTCGAACAGTGGAATCAATCAGTGTGCGCGTGTCATTCGCTTCTTCTTCTTCTTCTTCGTTTTTTTATATTATAAATAAATACTTTCTAGAACAGATAAGAGAAATCAACGAACTGCTTTACCTTCACTTGTTTCTTCACAAATGACAGGAGAAAAAAAAACCTGTTCTTTCGCCTTTTTTGCTCTACGATGTCAATATATTCATTAACAACTTGAAAGATATACTTTTGTTCGAGATTTTAAAATATCTATTCACGTAGTCTATTCATTGAAACATCTTCTCTTTGCTCATTAGCCTATCAAGTCACGCTTACATTTCGAACATAACGCATTTAAATAATAAAAAAAAAGAAAAATACGAAGGCGTTTTAACAGCGTTTCCTTTATCCTATATAAAATAATTTATGCTTTCAATTCTATTAACGACAATTTGCCAAGAAAACCATCACCATTCATTCATTCACTCATTTGTGTTCTACAAACAGTGCAAGATGTATTCGCATTTTATCTTGTTTCTATTACTCGTATCGACAATTGGCTTGATCAAGTAAAAATAAATTCATATACAGATTAATCAAATAATCATAAACTATATGAACTTTTCTAGTGCACGAACTTTCTATTCAATACATAGACAATATCCATTCAGTGACGACAACCAGGAATTTACTGTTGCCCATCCGAATCTGCGTCGATTGGAAAACCTTTTTGAATACTCAAAATTATGGAACGATGCACAAGATAACAGCACTCCATATGGAATAACTAAAAAACGTGCCAAAGCAATAATCAAAGGCGATCCACGGGAATTTATGGGATAAGAAAAACACACACAAAAACCTATATGTATATTTCCATCGTTTATGGTTAGACAAAAATCAAGTCAATGTGTTTTTTTTGTCATTGTCGAAAATCAATAAAATCCCTCTCGGTCAATTGAAATATCAGATGTCGCTCATTGTTGAATAATAATCCTCCAGAAGATTTAACTGAATTTTTGAGGGGCTTTTTTTGTCGTCGATTAAAAATTCGATAATTAAATAGATTCAAATGAATTGCGAATAATTTGTTCGATTTTGATCGACCAATAAAATCGATTTATCTCTCCTAGTGATAATCTCATCTTTTTTTTTTCATTTCTTTGTTTAACTTTTCGCAATGAAATCGATCTAGAACGAACGACGAAGCCTTTTCTCTCGCTTGATTATATTCGAATAAAACGAAACCTTAGAAAAACAAGATTTCAATTGATTATAGATTCACTAGTGAATATAAATTGATCATGCTCTTGCACAATAATACACTTTCAAATGCGGCATTTCTTGCTACACAAGAATCTCCAACAACAACAACAACATCAACATCAAGTGTCTATCCGCAAGTTAACTCTCAGCCGACGCCAACAACATTCTTTCAAGATTTAACATCATCGCCTTGGATTCAACAGCAATTTTTCGTACGTAGATTTTCGTCTCGTCGTTTTTTCCGATTGATTGATTGCTTTTTCCAGAAGATAAGATTCTATTGAACTCGCAGGTAACGTCGGTTTGTCTTTCTATCGTAGTGCTTCTTGTCTATCTTTGCTTGTTTGTTGTTTATTAACGACGTTTTCTTTCTCTTGCACCATTATTATCATACGAAAACCGAGATAGAGAGAGAGAGACATCCCGCCCCGGATATGTATGTGTGTGTTCGAACAAGCATATTTTTTTCCATTTGATTTAGTCGAATGAACTAGCAATCATCGCATGAATCCTAATCCGCCAAATTGAAGATAGTGTGACTATTTTCATGCATGTCGATTTTGTCTTTATCTCAAGAGCATGTAGTTATTTAGAAATTCTATGAATAAGGATGAATAATATGTATGCATGTATGTTATTCCTTTTTTTTTCTTCTTCTTCTATTCTTTCTTTTGTATGTGCATAACAAGAAAAAAAACACGAATCTGTGTCTAGCGGTCAAATGATCTGGCGAAAAAAAAACCAAATCACATACTATTGATTTATTAGCGATTAAATTGTTAACCTTGTTCAATGCGTTATTGTCACATACGAATCAATGTTTGCCTGAGATTTCGTGTATATATATACACACACATAGTATAGTTGAGTCTTTTTTGTATTGTTGTTTAATATTTAACTGTTTCGAATAAAACAAAACATGTGTCCCATGTGAGTTCATCACTTGGTAAAGAACGAAAAAAGGATCCCGATCACATATACAATTGGCTTTGTTAAAAAGAGAAAATGAGTGAACTATTGAAAGAGAGAGAGAGTTCTCTTGACGGGATGTAATGGATAAAGCTTCTTCTTCTTCTTTACTATTCATCAATCGCCAAAACAATAGATAGAACGCAACGACGAAAGAGAATGTAGGACAGAAGAGCGAAAGAGAGGGAGAAAAAAAAATCATATTTCATATCTTTTGATTACTACGTTGTCGTTTTTGCGTGTTCTCGTCGACGTTTGTTCTCATCACATGAATCCAATATAGAGAAGAAAAGAAAGAAAGAACGGGGGAAAAAAAAGGAGAAGAACAACAACAAAAAAAGAAAGAAGAGGATGTATCGTCGTTCTCATTAAACAAAAGAAGAGACCTACTAGTGTGTGATCATTCAATCGAACCAGGCTTTTCTTTCGCAAAAAAATTGTACATGAAATCAACAACAGTCTTCTCACTTACTTCGTTCGGCTAATCTCCTTTTCTCTCGTTCGATTACGTGCATAGTACATTCGTTGACAAAAAAGACACACACACACTAATCATATTTTCGTCGTATGTACATGTACGCACGCAATTGAATTTAATCGTGATGTTGTTAATTGTAAGTTTTTATCTTGAATCGAAAAACTCGAGGGAACAAAGGGAAATGACTTTGATCTTATTTGAATATTATCATTGTTCGAAATCAATTTCATTCTTTCGTTGTTTTTTTTTCATTCTCTCTCTCTCTCTCATCTAGAATCCGACAATGTTAGCAACAGCCACGCCAACAAACTCGTCAACAACACTTAGAAATAAGAATGATCTTATTGCATTTCATCATTTTCAACAACAACTCGACGCATCCGCATCGATTTCGGTAAATGAACTCGAAGGCATATGTTCAATCGAGTCTAGGAATTAAATCAAAGTGCTTCGATAAGAAGAAAAGGACGAGCAATGCTCGATGATTGATTGATTGATTCGAACAGTTGGATCTTGAGAAAGCATCTGCTCAAATAAATATCGATGTTCGGCAATTAGTGTTTGGTCAGCTATTGATTTTATCCGTTTGTCTTTTGTTCTATTTACCTTGAGATCGACCGGAAGAAAGAAAAATGAATAATGCAACGGAAGTCATCGTCTTGTTGCATTAGAATTCGTTTGATGAAATCGATTCGATTTTCTTTGAAAAATGTCTAAATATTGAGACTAATATATCGATTTCGTTTGACTAGCAAAACGAGTTCTGTCTGATCGACACTTGATTATGCGTTGCTCATCTTTACTCAAGATGAGATCGACGAGAAAATGATAGAAGCATTTCTCTTTGCCTTTTTTCTTTCTTTCTTTCTTTCTTTCTTCTCGTCTGCTTTTCTCCTCCTAACAGTTGTTTGTATTCGTTCTCTTTACCATTTAATGAACGAGACAACTGACCGAATTCTATTTTCCGTTCTTCCTAGTCTATGTCTGTATGCGATTTCTATCAATGGCACTACTCTTCTTTTCCTTCTTCTTTTTTCTTCTCTCTCTCTCTCTCTCGACTCATATTGATCTCAGTTCGGTGCTATGCTGTATTCTTATTTATCATCGAATGTAAGTTTTCCTTAGCTAGAGAGAATTTCTTCTTTTTTTTCTTGGAAAATGTCAAATTAAGTACGAAAGATCAACTTTCCGGAAACATAGAAAAATTAGAATGTTAATAAATAATCTTTGAAGCAAGAAAATATCGAAGATAATTCATTGAAATCATGTGTGTATGTGTTTCTTTTTTTTCTTCTTCTTGGAATGCATAGAATTTAATGCCAACATTATTAACAAGTCAAACAGCAGCCACATCAACGTCGAACACAACTGGATCGTCAATGTTAATCAATGCAACTGATTCTAGTCAATCTACGAATAAAATCTCGAGTCTTGTTGTTGATTCAACATCGTCGAATGATCACGATTCGACATCAATGACGAACAGTAATAATCTCGCACAACCAGCCTCTCCAACTGAAAACGTATAGGCCAATTAATTATTTATGAAAAGCTTTTAATTACCATTTCTTTTTGTGCTTCAAAAGGGCCAATCGAACTCACCTCAATCAACAAGTACGATAACTCCAAGTGGCTCATCATCGTCATCGTCATCGACCAGCGCACAAAAACGATTACATGTATCGAATATACCGTTTCGTTTTCGAGACGATGATTTGAAAGCGATGTTCGAAGTAAATATTTTTGTTTTGTTCGAATGAATTCTATTTGTTTTTTGTTTTGTAGCAATTCGGAGAAATTGTCGATACGGAAATCATTTTCAATGAACGTGGATCAAAAGTATGTGTTTTGCATTTTTATTATTTTGTTTTTGAGAAAATCTTCTTTTTTTTTTTCTTAGGGCTTTGGTTTTGTTACATTTGCTTCCAGTGATGATGCTGATATTGCTCGTGAAAAACTTCACGGTGCAATTATCGAAGGCCGTAAAATCGAGGTAGAGAAAGGGCGAATTTCTTTCGATTTTGTTATTTCATTTCCCAAAACGAACAGACAAAATTCCATATCGAAGACTACCATCTGTCTTCTTCTAGTTGATCAACGCGAAAACTTAGGAGGTAGAAACAAACAAAAAACTCATCTAAAGTGTTTCAAGAAACAACTGTTTGTTTCATTTTTTTAATATTTTGCATGCCTGTTCGTGGCTGCTTGTCTCGTCTCGATTGTTTTTCTTTTTTCATTTGAATTAATTAGCAAACGACTAAGATAGAACGACTAAACGAGCATGAACGATATTGGTTCTCAGTTTTCAATTGTTGTTGTTGTATTTCTTGACCCTAGTCGAAATCAAACTATCACAGTAATTTAAAAC
>ERZ778029.2361-NODE-2361-length-13010-cov-3.986415_pt1 | contig 13010 bp, 10 predicted proteins | sample MGYA00375759_ERZ778029 | MGnify/ENA primary metagenome ERZ778029 (study PRJEB29350, sample SAMN05389819) | bioreactor metagenome | isolation source: Ammonium sulfate bioreactor | place: South Africa: University of Cape Town | collected 2014-04-04 ...
GGCTTCTTCGAGCTCGTGCCGTACCTCGGCCCCGGCATCGCGAAGCTGCTGCAGGCCTGGGGGGTGGCCGCGCTGCTGGTCATCGTCCAGGTCGTCTATTCGACGAGTTGGTGGCAGGCGGTGTGGATCACCGGCATCGCCTGGGGCGTGATGCAGCTGGTCAGCTGGGCGCTGGCCAAGCCCCTGGCCGCGCTCGGGGCGTGGTTCTGGCGGCTGATCAGCGGAAAGCCGGTGCTGCTGCGTCCCCAGGACGTCCTGTCGGGCCACCAGTTCATGCCGGTCGAGTTCGACTTCCAGCTCGAGCCGGGGGAGGCCGGACGGTGATCGTCTCGCTGCTTGCCCTGCTCGTCGTGGTCGTGCTGCTGTTTCTCGCGGTCGGACCCCTGGAGGCCCTCGGCTGGTGGCGCGCGGAAGGTGCGGACGAGGCCGTCACCACGCTGGCGGAGATCCGGGCAGCGCACGAGTCCGTTCCCGAGCCGGTTCCCTACTCGCACTACGTGGTCTACCTGTCCGGCATCGGCGCCATCGACGGCACGTCCATCCCGGAGGAGGAGCAGCCGCTGATCGAGCACCTGCGCGGGCACCTTCCCGGCTTCGCCGTGCTGAACGACGTGTTCCCCTATGCCCCGGACAACCGTGGGCTGACCGCGGCCCGGCCGATGGCCCGGATGTGGAGCTGGATCGAGAAGGCCCGCTTCGCCAACCCGGAGGCGCTGGTGGCGATGCTGGTCAACGCCCGCAACGCCATCCAGCTGTTCGTGTGTGCCGACCGCCGCTACGGGCCCACTTACAACATCGGGACGGCGCAGGCGATCCTGCACAGCCTGTTCCGCGCCGGCTACCAGCTGGGCAGCGACGTGCCGGTGACGCTGGTCGGCTGGAGCGGCGGCGGCCAGATCGCGCTCGGCGCGTCGTGGTATCTCGGCCGGGCGGGCATCCCGCTGACCGTCGTCTCCCTCGGCGGCATGCTGTCCGATGACTACGGGATCGACGAGTTGCAGCACCTGTGGCACTTCCGGGGAAGCAACGACGGGTTGGAGAAGCTCGGCGGCGTCCTGTTCGCCGGACGCTGGCCGGGAGCTGTCGGCTCGCCGTGGTCGCGCGGCCTGAAGGAGGGCCGGATCAGCGTCTACGAGCTCGGCCCGATGCAGCACAACGTCACCCGGCACTACTTCGACACCAAGACCTTCGCCCCGGACGGACGCAGCTACCTCGAGGTGTCGGCCGAGGCGATCGAGGCCGTCCTGCTGGGCACGGAGCCGAAGGTGATCCCGGTCGAGAAGTAGTCGGTCAGGGCCGCGCGAGATCGGGGGCGGTGAAGCCGAAACTGAAGGCGTCCTGTTCCTCCTGGGTCGGACGCTCCACGGACCACGCCTTCAGCTTCACCCACGTGCCGCCGCGCCACACCGACCGGACGTAGCTGATGCCGTACTCCGGGCCGTCCACATCGGAGATCTCGCTCGCCACGACGTAGCGGACGCCGGCGACGCTGCTGAACGCGTAGTTCTCGAGGAACCCGTCGCCGCCGCCGTACCAGACCTTGGAGTTCGCCGATCCGCCCGGCGACGCGGGTGAGCGCAGGTAGGTGAGGGTGCCGTGACGCCAGGTGTACACGCGGAGGTCCTGGTCGTCGTCGTTGAGATGCACGGCAACCTCGGCCCCGGCAACGCCGTCCATGCCGGCCGCTCCCATCAGGGGCGGGTACTCGACGGAGGCGGAGTGCTTCTTCTCGACCACCCTCCCGCCGGCGAGCGTCACCCGCAGCAGGTAGGAGTTCGCGCCGATCTGGTACGACGAGACGAGATCTGTGCGCCTGTCGCCGTTGACGTCGGCCCTCACCTGGCCGAGCAGGAGCCTGGGGCCGGCGATGCCGGTCTGGGACCACGCCGGATCGTCGGTGGGCTTCGCCTTGCGGGTCGACAGGGTCACCCACGCACCCTTCCGCCACACCGACCGGGTGATCCTGCCGTGGTAGCCCGGCCCGGTGGAGTCGGTGACCAGGTAGGTCGCGTCGACGTAACGACGGTGGTGGCTGCTGAAGAACCGGTAGCCGAGGGTCCACCCGGTCTGATCCGCTAGCGTCCACAGCCGACCCCTGGGGGTGGCCGGGGCGGGCCCGGCGACCAGAGCCCCGGATCGCCACGTGTACACGCCCAGTGGTGTCTCGTCTGGAAGGTCGGCGGGGTCAGCCAGGAGCCGGACGATCAGCTCCGAGCCCTTGTGGGCGTCGATGGCCGACGCTCCGTACCAGGCCTGGGTGGCGGGGACTTCGCTGTCCTCGTCGTCGACGTGCGAGCTGAACTGCGCCTTCGCCGTCGCGCCCTTGGTGGTGGTCACCACCAGCTCGAAGGAGTTGGCGCCCACGTGGTCGAGGTCGACCCGGTCGTGGGTGCCGTCCCCGTCCACGTCGGTGAACACGCGCCTGACCAGTGCCGGGGTGACGGCGTCCGCGGGCGCGGCAGCCGGTCTCGGTGCGGCCGCGTGCCCCTGCGCGGGCTCGGCCGCGAACGGAGCAACGGCGAGCGCCGCAGCGGTGACCAGGGCGAGCCGACGATGCCGCATCGGGGGACCTCCGAGGAGGAGAACAGGGTTCTGGCCGAACCTGTTGGCAGCGTAGCCGTCCCCGCGACCGGGCGGAGGAGAACCCGCCTACGGGCTGACCAGGCCGTCGACGGTGAAGCCGTTGTGGAAGGTCGCCCGCTGCTCGGCGGTCAGCACCGCGTCCCACTCGCCGAGCTTCGTCCAGTGGTCGACCTCCCACACCGACTTGGCGAAGTGGACGGGGTCGGTGGCGACCGAGTCCTCGTAGGAGATCCACCCGGTCACGACATAGTGGCTACCGCCCTCGACGCTCAGGGCGAAGTTGGCCGTGGCCTCGTCGCCGTGGCCGTGCCAGGTGCCGTTCCCGTCGCCGCCGTACATGGCCGGCCCCGGAAGCTCGGCGAGCAACCCGCTGCCACGCCAGGTGAGCACCTTCCACAGGGGACCCTCCGGATCGATGTTCACCAACAGCTCCATGCCGGGGGCGCTGTCGACCTCGGCCGCACCGATGAACGGCTTCGCCGCGACCGAGGCGAACCCCGTGCTGGCCGTCCCGGCGCTGCCCGCGTTGGCGGTCAGCAGGTAGTGGTCCATCCCGTTCTGGTGGAACAGCACCAGATCCCTAGCGCCGTCTCCGCTGACGTCCACGTTCACCTGCCCGAGCAGGAGCTTCGGGCCCGCGATGCCGACCTGGCCCCACTTCGTCAGGGTCGAGCCCTTGACCGTCCTGGCCTTGTGGGTCCACAGCTTCACCCAGGCGCCGTTGCGCCAGACCGACCTGGTGACATGGCCGTTCCACGGACTGGTGTACTTGCCGGTGGTCATCCGGGTCACGTCGACATACCGGTGCCCACTCCTGGTGAAGAAGTTGTAGCCCCGCGCTTCGCCGGCCTGGGTGGCGTTGACCTTCCAGGTCTTGCCCCACAGGCTCGCCGGCGCCTTCTCCGCGACCAGCTTGCCCGACCGCCACGTGTAGACGCCCAGGGTGACGTTGAAGCGGCTCTCGGCGGTCTTCCTGGTGAACTTGTTGACGATCAGCTCAGAGCCCTTGCGTCCGTCGATCGCGGACGCCCCGTACCAGGTGTCCGCCGGAGGGGCCCACTTGGCGTCCACCCGCGAGGTGAACGTCGCCTTGGCGGTCTTGCCCTTCGTGGTCGTGACGACCAGCTGGAACCGGTTCGAGCCGAGGTAGTTGAGGGTGACGGAGTCGCGGGTGCCGTCCCCGTCCATGTCGGTGTCCACGTGCTTTGCCAGGGTCGGTGCCGGAACGGCGGCCGGTGCCACGGCTCTGCCGGGGACGGCGACCGCGGCGCTTGCGGGGACGGGAGCGAACGGAACGACGGTGATGGCTGCAGCAGTGATCCAGGCAAGCCGATGGTGCCTCATCGGAACATCCTTTGGTCCGGTGGAACGAGACTGGTGTGAACCTGTCATCACTGTAACCCGACGGCGTTCCGGCGGCGCGGAAACCACCTCCGTCCCCACCCGCCCGGCCGGGGCCGGATCGCTGCCCCCCGCTTACGGAGTGACCAGATCCGGGACGGTGATGCCGTCGGTGAGGACGGCACGCTGCTCGCCGGTCAGCTCGGCCGTCCACTCGGTGAGCTTCGTCCAATGTCCCTGCTGCCAGACGGACTTGGCGAAGTGCACCGGCTGGACGCCCGGATCGGCGGTCGAGACGCCCCATGCGGTGACGACGACGTGGCGGCCGGCCTCCGTGCTCGCGGTGAAGTTCGTGAACGCTCCCACGGCGGCGCGATGCCAGGTGCGTGAGCTGCCGGCTTCGCCGAACAAAGCCGGCGCCCGGAGCTTGACCAGCTTCCCGCTGTGCCTCCAGGTGAGGACCGTCCACGGGGTGCGCCCCGCGGTGTTCGCGATCAGTTCGTTGCCGGCGACCCCGTCCACCGCCGCCGCTCCCACGAACGGGAACTCCCCGTTCGTGACATCAGCGGAGGCGCTGCGGCCATGCGCGTGCACCGTGGCCCGGTAGTGCTGGAGACCGAGCTGGTGGAACAGGACCAGATCGGCCCGCCCGTCGCCGCTGACGTCCACCTTGACCTGACCCCGCAGCAGCTTGGGGCCGGCCATGCCGACCTGCTTCCAGGTCAGGGACGTGGCCCGCGCGGACCGCGTCGAGATCTCGACCCAGCGGCCGCCGCGCCACACCGACCGGGTGACACTGCCCTCGTACCGCCACCGGCCACCGGTCATCGTCAGCCGGCTGGTGTCCACGTAGCGGCGGCCGTGGCTGGTGAAGAACCCGTAGCCGCTCGCCGTCTCGCCGCCTTCGGTGACGCCGACCTCCCACCCCGTGCCCGTCCGGGCGGCCGGCGCTGCCTCGGCGACGAGTTCTCCCGAGCGCCACGTGTACACGGCGACGGTGAGGTTCTGCCCGCTCGGAGTGATGTCCGCCGCGTACCGGTGCACGATCAGCTCGGAGCCCTTGCGTCCGTCGATGGCGTCCGCGCCGTAGAAGGTGGCGGCGGCGGGCACGAAGGACTGGTCGACGTGCGAGGTGAACGCCACCTTGGACGTTCTGCCCCTGGTCGTGGTGACCGCGAGTTCGAAGTTGTCGGAGCCGAGGTAGGTCAGGTTCACCTGGTCACGGACGCCGTCCCCGTCCATGTCGGTGTTGATGCGCTTGACGACGGCCGGCGCGGGGACGTCGGCCGGCCTGACGGCTCTGGCGGGGAGGGCGTCCGTCGCGTGGGCAGGGACGGGAGCGAACGGGGCCGCGACGAGTGCCGCGGCGGTGATCAGGGCAATCCGATGGTGCCGCATCGGAACCTCCCACTTCCAGGAGTCGGGTTCTGGGCCCATGGTTGTGGGCCCGTGGGGACTCTATTCCTGCTCTCGGTTCAGGGCGCCGGGAGCCACCCGCGTCCCCACCTGTCGGGGACGGAACCCGGGAGCGGTGGGGGAGGTGCCCCATGGTGTGGACGGAGCCGCCGTTTAGGCTTGCCCCGTGACGCAATGGTTCACCGAGAGCTTCGCCGCCGAGTTCGAGAAGCAGGGCGACCAGATCGGCCGGGTCAACATCGCCGTCTTCGGCAAGACCGGGGTCGGCAAGTCGACGCTGGTCAACGCCATCTTCGGCGAGCAGGTCGCCGCCACCGGCATCGGCACGCCGATCACCCAGGGCTCGCACCTCTATCTTGACCGCCGCGGCACCCTCGGGGTGATCGACACCCGCGGCCTGGAGATCGGCCGCGACGACGACGAGATCATCAAGGAGCTCACCAAGGCGGTCAAGGAATACCGCAGCCGTCCGCTGGCCGAACAGCTCCACGTCGCCTGGTACTGCGTCCGCGGCATGGACCGGCGCTTCGAGGACGCCGAGGAGCGGTTCATCCGCAAGCTCGACGAGCTCGGCCTCCCGGTGTTGCTGGTGCTCACCCAGGTGCCGATGCGCGACGACCGGTTCCACCCCGATGCGGTCGAGCTCGCCCGGCAACTGGAGGCCCGGAACCTGCCGATCTACGGCGGCCGTCCGTTCATGACCTACGCGATGAGGGACCCGTTCAGCGGTCAGCCGCCCTACGGCTTGATCGACGTCCTGAGGGCCACCTTTCACGTTGCTCCGGAAGGAGTCCAGGCAGCCCTCGTCGCGGCGCAACAGGTCGACGCCGATCTCAAGACTTCTCAGTCCAACAAGGCGATCGCGGCGGCGGTGACCGCGGCGGCGGCCGCGGCGGCCGTCCCGATCCCGTTCTCGTCGGCGGCGATGCTGGTGCCCATACAGCTGACGATGATGGCCCGGATCGCCCACCTCCATGGGCTCGGCCTGGACAAGTCGGCGCTGCTGGCGATCGCGTCCACCTCGGTCGCTACCTCGGCCGGCCGCGCGGCGGCGTCCGGGCTGCTGAAGTTCGTCCCCGGTGCCGGCAGCATCGTCGGCGGCGCGATCAACGCCTCGGTCGCGTCCGGCATCACCCTGGCGATGGGCCAGGCGTGGACGGTGGTCTGCCAGCGGGCGTTCAAGGGCACGCTCCCGACGCTGGACGGCAAGTTCGACACCACCGCGATCCGCAAGCTCTTCGAGGACGAGGTCAGCAAACGGATGCCGAGGATCCGGCGGCAGCAGGACTGAAGCGCGGTCCGTCGCGTCCGGCACGGGATAGACGAGGAGAACTGCCGTTCGAGGGGTGTTCACCGGTCCCGCTATCCCGGTTCACCAGCGGAGACTATGCTGCCTGCGGCGTTCCCGCTGCGGCGGCCGAGTTGAGGAGGTGAGGCGGATGTCACCTGGTAGTCCCCTGATACCCGTCCCGCCCACTTCCCGCGGCACCCGCGCGAGCTGATCCAGCTGCTTCAGGCTCGCGGACGCAGTGCTGCGGCTCCAGCCTGAGGAGCCACGCCATGAACCTGTCCCTGCACGGCCGCATCGGCCTGCCCGCCACTTTCCGTCCGGTGCCGCTGCGGCGCACGCCCGGACCGGCCGCACCCGTGTCGCCGGTCCCGGTCGCGCCCGCGACCGCGGATCCGCTGCTGGCGGCGATCGACTGGGCACACTACGTGGACGGCGAGCGCCAGCCCGGCTCCGACTTCGCGCGAGCCTGCCGAGCAGCCGCGTCCGGGAACGGCTTCGTCTGGCTCGGACTCTTCGAGCCGTCCGCCGCCCAGCTCGACGGCCTGCGGGACGTGTTCGGCCTGCACCCTCTCGCCCTGGAGGACGCCGGCAACTCCCGGCAGCGGCCCAAGCTCGAGCGCTACGAGGACGGCGCGCTGTTCCTGTCCCTGCGCACCCTCGGCTACGTGGACTCCCACGTCCGCGGCGAGGGCGGCGAGATCGTCCAGACCGGCACCGCCACGGTCCTGGTCGGCGACTGGTACGCGCTGACGGTGCGGCACGGCCGGCACGCGCCGCTGCAGCCCGTCCGCCTCAGTCTCGAGGCCCGTCCCGAGCAGTTGGCCCGTGGCCCGATCGCGGTCGTCCACGGCGTGATCGACAGCGTCGTGGACGACTACCTGCGGGTCGCCGACGAGGTGGCAGAGGACGTGGAGGAGATCGAGAGCCACGTCTTCGCCACCGGCGGCACGCCCCAGGTCGAGCGGATCTACCAGCTCAAGCGCGACCTGATCGAGATGAAGCGGACGGTGGCGCCGCTGCTCGGTCCCCTGCGCAAGCTGGCGGAGGCGCAGGGGGACGGCGAGATGCGGCAGTACTTCCTGGACGTCCACGACCACCTCGAGCAGGTGCGCGAGCAGGTCGGCAGCTACGACGAGCTGATGTCGTCCATCCTGCAGGCCGCGGTGGCCCGGCTGTCGGTGTCGGAGAACGAGGACATGCGCAAGATCTCGGCCTGGGTCGCGATCGCGGCGGTGCCCACGATGGTCGCCGGCATCTACGGCATGAACTTCGACTTCATGCCCGAGTTGACCAGCCCGTGGGGCTACCCCGCTGTGCTGCTCGGGATGGGCACCGTCTGCCTGCTCCTGTACCGGAACTTCCGCCGTCAGCGCTGGCTATAGGAGTGTGGCTCAGCCGCCCGGTTCGGACGGGCCGGGCGACGGCGACTCCGGGGTCGGGGACGGAGCCACGGAGTCGGACCAGACCAGCGCGACCGGGGTGTCGACCTGGGCCCGCGTGCCGGCGGCCGGGGTGGTGCCGAGGATCGTGGCAATGGGCTGTGGAGCGTCGGTGCAGCGGAAGCCGGAACCGCGTAGCGCGGACACCGCCTGATCGTAGGAGAGCTCGGCCACGGCCGGGACGCTGTTGAAGCCCGAGGCCACGTCTACCTTGACGACCGAGCCCCAAGCCACCTGCAAGCCGGCGTCCGGCGACTGCTCCAGGATCTGGCCGGCCACCGCCGCGGAGTCGATGCGGGTGACTCGGCCTAACCGCAGCCCCATTCTCCTGAGTTCGTCGTGGACGTCGGCGAGTGTCCCGTGCAGCGTTGGTACCGTCACCAGCACGGGGTTGGCTGGGCTGGGCGACGGCGACGGACTGGCGACGGGGCTCGGCACCAGTGACGCCGGCGATGTCACACCGGGCAGCGGAGCCGCAGCCGACTGGTTCCCCATAATCGCGCTGGCCACGGCGAGCACGGCGACCACGGCGATCCCGGCTATCGCGAGCCCGGCGGCGGGGCCCCTCTCGGGCTCCTGGACCGAGGGCAGGGACGGGCGGGGCGGGACGCGGGCTGAGGAAGGCGGGCCCGACGGTGCCCTTGTCGGTCCTCGTGTCGGGGTGGGGTTCGAGCTCCCAGCTGTCACTGGGCTGCTGCCGGCCCCGCTCTGCCTCGGCGTCGTCGATGCGGCGTCCGGCATCCGGGCCGACGAGGTGACAGGGCGGGACGGCGCGGCCCCCATCACCATCGTCGGTTGGTAACCATGCCCCGAAAGCGCGAGGCTGGCCAACGCGCCGCGAACGGCCACTCCGAAGGAGTAGGCATCCGGGTACCGGCGCGACGGCTCCTTGGCCATGGCCTTGGTCACCACCCGATCCAGTGGGCTCGCGGACGGCACCAGGGCTGAGGGCACCGGGGGCGGTGCCGCGACCTGCGCGGTCAGTACCTGCTCGAGCGTGTCGCGAGGGTAGGGCGGTCGAGCGGTGAGCAGGAAGTGCAACACCGCTCCGGTCTGGTACAGGTCGCCGGTCGCGGCGATCGGCAGTCCCTGCGTCTGCTCCGGTGACATGTAGTGGGCGCTGCCGACGACGGTTGCTCCGGAACCGTCATTGCCCGCCAACAGCACGTCGCCACCCACCGTCGTGGCGCCGGCCGCGTCGGCCAGACCGAAATCGAGGACGCGCACCTGGTAGGCGGCGATCGGCTCGTCAGTACGCCGGGCCAGCATGATGTTGCGGGGGGTCACGTCCCGATGGACGATCCCGAGTTGGTGCGCGGTCCCCAGCGCGGCCAGCGTCCCGAGGGCGACCGCGGCCGCCTCGGGTACGGTCATCCGTCCGTGCTCGGCGACCCAGTCAGCCAGGCTGGGTCCCTCGACCAGGTCCAGGGCGATCCAGGCCAGAGTCACCCCGCCGGCGTCGTGCAGACCGCATCCGTGCACCGCCACGACGTTCGGATGCTGCAATCCGCGGGCACGGGATGCCTCCAGCAGGAAGGCATCCCGCACTTCTGGTCGGTCGGCAAGGTGGGGGTGCAGGATCTTGAGGGCCAGGCGGCGGCTCTCGGCCGCTGCTCTGACATCCTCCGCCTCGTAGACCGACGCCGACGCGCCAACGCCGATCACGCTCCCGATCGCGTAGCGACCACCGAACAGTCCGTTGTGCGCGCCGGTGCCAGCGGTCATGATGTCTGGGCCGCGTACAGGTTGGCGGTGCCGGCGACCTTCTGCACGTAGCTCGACGAGTGGTTGTAGGCGTAGACAGCGTCGAGCCAGCCCTGAGAGGTGCCCATCCGGCCGGAGGCGCAGAGATAGCGGGCCGCGGCCAGCGCCGCGTCGTCGATCTGGTCGGGGTCGGCGACACCGTCCCCATTGCCGTCTGCCGCCCACTTTCGCCAGGTGGAGGGGATGAACTGCATCGGCCCCAGCGCGCGGTCCCAGGTGGCGTCGCCGTCCCACCGCCCGTTGTCGGTGTCGCGGACGGCGCCGACGCCGTTGCCGTCCAGGACGGGTCCGCGGATCGGACGATCAGTCCTGCCCGACGCGAGCAGCACAGTGCCGTTGTGGGTCGCGTTGGCCGACTCGACCGTTCCGATCGCGGCGAGAGTGTTCCACGAGACCCCGCACGAGGGCTTCTCGGCGGCGAGGCGTAGCTGCGCGTTGGCGTACGCGATCACCGCTCGGTTGGGGATTCCGGTTCGGGTGGAGACCCGCTCGGTCCAGTGCGGATCCACCCGGGGTTGCGTCGATGTCGCGGCCGCATCGGTGCTGGCCTCGCCCGGGTCGCGCGCCGACGAAGGTGCCGATTCCACCGGCTCGGGCGCCTCGACCAGTACCTCTGCTGCTGGGCCCTGGGAGATCGTGGCGCGCTGTGCTGCAGAGATGGCCATCAGCCAAACGGCCAGGCCGACGGCTATCAGCACGCCGACGATCACCGCCGCTCGGAGCGCCGCCGACCGCAGCGCCGACATCCGCTGCCGGTGTGCTTCTGCGCGCTCGGCGTCGTCGTCGCTGTCGTACTCGAGGCCGGCCTCCTCTCCGGGGCCGTCCGGAGCGTCCCCGGGGCCGTCGACGGGGCCCGTCGGCAACGAGCCTCGGCCCGCCAGCGAAACCCAGTCGGTCTCGGGCAGGAGATCGGTCACCGGTATTCGGTCGGAGACGGAGGGAGAACTCATCTGGTCACCCGAAGCGGCCGTTGACGTAGTCGTAGGTGCGCTGATCCTGGGGCTCGGCGAACATCGCCTCCGTGTCGCCGTGCTCGACGATGATGCCGGGCTGTCCCTGCGAGGCGAGGAAGAAGGCGCACTGCTGGGAGACTCGGTGGGCCTGCTGCATGTTGTGGGTGACGATCACGATCGTCACCTCGTTGCGCAACTCGAGCATGGTCTCCTCGATCACACGGGTCGAGGTGGGGTCCAGCGCCGAGCATGGTTCGTCCATCAACAGCACCTTGGGTCTCACCGCAAGAGACCGGGCGATGCACAGCCTCTGTTGCTGGCCGCCCGACAGGCCACCTCCTGGGCTGCGCAGGCGGTCCTTCACCTCGTTCCACAGGCCCGACCTGATCAGGCAGGACTCGACGAGGTCGTCCTTGGTGTCGCGGTCGGCCTTGAGCCCCGCCAAGCGCAGCCCGGCGACCACATTGTCGTAGATGCTCATGGCCGGGAACGGGTTGGGTTTCTGGAACACCATGCCGATGTGCTTGCGGGCGTCCACCAGCTTGTGGCTGCGGTCGTAGATGTCGTCTCCGTCGAGGAGAACCTCGCCGGACAGCGAGGCGGACGGCACGAGTTCGTGCATGCGGTTGAGGATTCGCAAGAAGGTCGACTTGCCGCAACCGGAGGGGCCGATCAGTGAGGTGATCTGCCCGGCGGGCATGTCCAGGGAGACTCGGTGCAGCACCTTGTGGTCCCCGAACCACGCCGAGATGTTGCGGGCGTTCAGGGCGGCCAGGTCGGGACTGATCGGCGTCGCCGCCGCCGGGACCAGTGTTGGGACAAGATCCCGTTCGCTCGCCGCGACGAGTCGGGCGGGTTGCTCCAGGCGCGGCATGGCGACCACTTCGGTCGCGTCCTCAGATTGGGCTTGGGAACTCACGATTCTCTTTCCTGGTGGATCAGATCAGGTTGGGAAGGAGTCGGGTGATCTGGTCCGCGACCAGAATCCCGGCGAGGAGAAGCACGGGTGCGCACACGACCCACGCCTTCGCGCCGCCGACCAGCCTCCACGAATAGAGCGCCAGCGCCACGGCGAGCAGCAGGAACTGGAGGGCGAACACCAAGGCCCACAGGGTGCTGAGGTCGCTGCCCAGTTCCCTTTGCGCGGCCGGGAGTGTGTAGTAGTTCGTCTGACGGGCGCCCGGCGCCTGCACTTTGGAGACGAGTTCGGCGTCCACGCGAACCACCCCGGACGGCGCATAGGGGGCGCCCCGCGCGGTCACGAGCACGAGCCGCGACTGGTCGCTGGCGATCGGGGCCGGCGCTGGGTCGCCGGCGTAGCGAACGCCCCTGACCTTGAAGATGCTCTCGCCCTGCCCGGTGATCACGCTGATCGTCTCGCCTGGCGGCAGCTCCTGGATGTGGCCGAACGATCCACCGTAGGCGTTCGCGCGAGCGAGGATGACGCTGACCCCAGCCTGCCCGGGGAGGACGGTGTCGCGCCGATGGCCCGGCCCGGCGGTGAGCGTCCCCGAGCCGGTCCCCTCGACGATGATCTCGCTCACGCCGATCGCCGGGATCTCGATCCGGCCGACCGGCACCCCGTCTGGCAGCAGGACGCCGTTGTAGTCGCCCTCGCTGACCGGCGCGGTTCCGGAGGCGAGTTCTTCGGTGAACTGGCCGCGCAACTGCTGCTGACTGATCAGGTGCTGCAACTGGCTCAGCCCGACCAGGTTCACCAGGAAGCCCAGCATGACGGCGGCGACCATCGCCAGGGCGCCTCGCGCGAGCATCTGGGTGCGGGTGAGCGGGGCGAGAGTCGTCTTGTTCCGCGGAGGCCGCTTCGGACGGCGCGGCGGCTTCGGTCCTAGCGACGCGGCCTTGGGGGACGGGGCCAGATCCGCGTGACGCGCGGCCGAGGGAGCGATGCTCACGATTGGGCCCCCAGGTCTCCAGAGATGGCCGAGGGTGCTCGGCCGGCCTGCCGACGGCGCACGATCCGGTACACCAGCCAGGCCGCGACCAGGGCGGCCGTGAGGAGGATGGCCCATGGCAGTACGAAGACCGGAACCTGCCTCGTGACGGCGGAGAGCGCCACGCCGCCGATCTCAGCCGGCGTGGTGAAGGTGGCTCGTGCAGTGACGAACGTCCACTGCGAGACGCCGCGGATCGTGGCGGTGATCGCACGAGCCTCGTGCGGCTGGATCCCGAGTACGTCCAGGTTCGCCGGGATGCCCACGGCGC
>ERZ778029.2363-NODE-2363-length-13007-cov-4.078443_pt1 | contig 13007 bp, 8 predicted proteins | sample MGYA00375759_ERZ778029 | MGnify/ENA primary metagenome ERZ778029 (study PRJEB29350, sample SAMN05389819) | bioreactor metagenome | isolation source: Ammonium sulfate bioreactor | place: South Africa: University of Cape Town | collected 2014-04-04 ...
CAGCCGTTTCGGCGCGCAACTGGACAGCCTGGCCGATCTGGTCAGTTTCGGCGTGGCGCCCGGCGTGATCATGTACATGTGGAGCCTGGAGCGGATGGGCGACGCCGGCTGGATCGCCGCGCTGATCTTCTGCGCCGCCAGTGCGGTGCGCCTGGCGCGCTTCAATGTGGAAAGCGTGCGCGACGAAGGCGCCACCAAGGGCAATCCCTATTTCACCGGCCTTCCCACGCCGGCGGCGGCCTGCATGATGCTGCTGCCGCTGCTGCTGTGGTTCCAGTGGCACAGCGATATGGTGCGCCAGCCTTGGTTTTCCACGGTGATGGTGGCTGTCACTTCTGCGCTGATGGTCTCGCGCCTGCCCACGCCGTCGATCAAATACATGAAGCTGCAGCGCCAGCATCGCGCGCTGGCGGCCATCGTCTCCGCAGGGCTGGCGGTGCTTCTGGTTCTGTGGCCATGGGCAACGCTGAGCGCGGGCCTGATCATCTATGTGGCGTCGATCCCGTTCGCGGTCTTCGCCCATCATCCCCGCTACGCCACGCGCACCGGCAATTGAGGCCGGCCGACTGCGCGCAAAGCCGGTCCGCGATTATCTGGGGCCGAAGCCCGGCCGGGCCGGCGGGGCCATTCCACCCATCCGCCGGGGCCGGAAAGGCCCGGCATGCGAAGGGTTGTACTGGAAGCTCTGGCGGTAATCATTGTAGGTCGGCCCGTTCAGCCGGTCCGGAGCATAGCCATAGCCGTAGCCATATCCGGAATCGGCGGCTCCGACGCCCACGCCGCCGTTCCAGCCACGCTGGTCGATGGTAAGGCCGTATTCTTCGCCATAGCCCCCACGCGGCGGACCATAGCCGGCTGGACCGGGGCCATGGCCGCCGTCCGGCGGCAGTCCGTAGCCGTCATCGGTAGCCGGGCGCCATTCGCCACGCCATTCGCCGCGCCACTCGCCCTGCCATTGCCCACGCCACACGCCGTGCCACACGCCGTGCCATTCGCCGTGCCATTCGTCCATGCGCACCGGCGCCGCCGACCGATAGTCGTAGAACCCTTCCGCATGGGCCGTGACAGGCGCCCGGCGCCGGGCATGGCGCTCGACATGCACTCTCTTGAAATGGTGCTTCGGCTCTGCCTTGCCCTGGGGCTTTGCGCAGTCGCACGGGCCGGCCTTTTGGGCGGCCATGGCGGGTGTGCCCGCAGGGATCGCGACAGCCGTTGCAGCTGCCAGCATCATGCCGACGATGACAATTCGAGCCTTCACCACACTCTCCCTCGTGACCAATGCATACCGGAGCATGCGAAGCGCGTGTACCGAGATGATACGTTCTAATATGGCACAGGTTGGAAGGGGAGTTTTGAGTAAGGCTTTGGTTAACCTGCCGGGGCGCGCGAAAGTTCCCGCAAAGCCCCTCTTAAGATTTCTTGGGCACACTGGCCCCGGCAAGCGGGGACTTCATGCATTCAGCCAGCCCTATCTGGGCGCCAGATTCCGACGCCGCGGCCGAGCGCGAGGATCGAGTCGCCTGGGCACTGCTGCGTGGCGTGGTGGAACATCTGCGCGGCAACCGGCCGGCGGTGCCGATCCTGGCGCTGGCGGTCTGCGTGATCTTTTCACAGTGGGTCGCCTGGCCGGTGCTGGCGCTATGCTATGCGCAGATCATGCTTGGCTTCATCCCGCACGCCATTGTGCTCAAGCGTTTCCCCGCCGGCCCGATGCCAAGGCATGGGGCGCGGCGCTGGACGCGCCTGGTCGTCATCGCGAACCTGTTCTTCATCGCCAATTGGGCGACAATCGGCTGGTATCTGTGGGTGCCCGGCGCGCCGGTCAGCCACATCCTGATCGAGCTTCTGCTGGCTGCGGTGATGGCCGTCCATGCCACAGCGACCGCCGCCTGCCGCGCCCTCGCCCGGCCGGCGCTTCTGCTCTACCTGATCGCCGTTGTGCTGCCGCCGTTGCAGGGCATGGATTCGCCCAGCGTCTATCTGGCGGTGGTGTCGCCCTTCTTTGTCGCCTTCATCGGCCTGGTCGCGCGGCAGAGCTATCTGCGGGCGCGAGCCGCCATCCTGGCGCAGGAAGAACGCAACACGCTTCTGGCCGAAGTGGTGATGGCCAAGCTGGAATCGGATCGCGGGCGCGACCAGGCGGAAGCCGCCAGCCTGGCCAAGTCGCAATTCCTGGCCAACATGAGCCATGAACTGCGCACGCCGCTGAATGCCATTCTGGGCTTTTCCGAGCTCATCTCCAGCCGCATGTTCGAGAAGGATGCCGAGCGGGTGCATGAATATGCCACCCTGATCAACAGTTCCGGACGGCACCTTCTGGCCCTGATCAACGACATTCTGGACCTGGCCAAGATCGAGGCGGGCCGCTGGAAGCTGGAGGAGACCGAGGTCGATTTGCACAACCTGACGGATGACGCGCTGCAACTGGTGACCTGGCGCGCCAAGGACAATGGCGCCCGGCTTGAAAACCTGATCGATGCCGGAACGCCGCGGATTCGCGCCGACGAGCGCGCGATCAAGCAGATCCTGCTCAACCTTCTGTCCAATGCTGTCAAGTTCACGCCCGCGCATGGCCGCGTCGGGGCCTTTGCCCGGCTGACCAGTGACGGCGCGCTGGTGTTCGGGGTGGAGGATACCGGCGTCGGAATCGCGCCCGGTGACATCTCCCAGGTGTTCGACACATTCGGCCAGGGCAAGCACGACATCAAGCTGGCCGACAGGGGCACGGGGCTGGGACTGGCCATCGTCAAGGGCCTTGCACAAGCCCATGGCGGCGATGTCTCGCTGGAAAGCCAGGTGGGCAAGGGCACCAGGGTCAGCGTGCTGATGCCGGCCAAGCGCGTGCTGGCGTTGCCGCAATTGCAGAGCATCGCCCGCGCCGGCTAGGCCGCCGCGCCGACCCAATTGCGACGCTAGGCGGTCTTGCGCACCGCGCTGGACCCATGAGTCAGCGCATGGACGAAACCCAGCTTCTCGATCACCGTGGGCGACAGCACGAAGGGATAAAGGTCGATCTGTCCCATGCTGCGGTTCAGGCTGTTGGTGGCGAATTCGATGGGCAGCCAGGTGTCGATCAGCCGGTCCATGCGACGGGCCCGATAGGGATCGAAATCGATCTCCGCCGCCAGCGCCCCGCGGGCGCGCCGCGGCCTCACCTTCAGACCGAAGGCGCCCGCCGTCTCCAGCGTGTCGATGATGTGCAGGTAATGCGCCCAGGTCTCGGCGAAATCCTCCCAGGGATGGCTGGCGGCGTAGGCGCTGACATAGTCATTCTGCCAGCCGGCGGGCGCGCCATTGGCATAGTGGTTCTGTAGCGCCGCGCCATAGTCGGCACGGTCGTCGCCGAACAGCTTGCGGAAGGCATCCAGCCAGCCGGGGCGGCTGGCCACCCGCCGGTCCCAGAAATAATGCTCGCTCTCGTGCCGGAAATGACCCAAGAGGGTGCGATAGGGCTCGCCCATCTCGCTGCGCACGCGCTCGCGTACCGCGTCGTCGGCCTCCTTCAGCGCCAGGGTGATCAGGCCATTGTCGTGGCCGGTCATGACCTCCTCGGCATGGGATTCAGACGGATCGGCCAGGAAATCGAAGGCCAAACCATGTTCGGGATCGTCCGTGCGGCTGTGCATTGGCAGATCCAGCCGCAACAGGGAATAGAAGAGCCTGTGCTTGGCGATCTCGAACTTGGCCCACAGGGCAAGGTTGCCCGCCACCGCCAGGTCCGGGATGACGCGGTTGTGACGGCAGGCGGCGCAATAGCCGGTCTCGTCATCTGCGGGCACCATCCAGTTGCATACCCCGAACTGGTAATTCCGGCAGAAATTGTAGGCCCTGCCGGGGGCCGCCAGCACCCGCCAGCCGCCGCCATCCAACGGGTCTAGTGCGGAAATCTCCGTCAGGTCAGGTAGATAGCCCAAGGCCCGGCCGCAGTTTTCGCAGCGTATATTCTCGAAATAGAGGAGCTGTCCGCACCCCTGACAGCTGAACAATTTCATCGCCCGCTCCTCTCGAAGGGGAACGCCCGCTTTGAGGGCCCGTTCCGCCTGCGTTGCATGGTCGCGCCGAGGGTCTAGGGTGCAATACGTCAGTGTGTGGAACCTATTTCGCACTTGCGGCATACTTTCAGACAATACGGGCAAGAAACACGGGTTCCCCGATGTCGATCCAGGCCGCGCTGCGTCATGTCACCCGTTACCGCTATGACCGGCGCATCGCGTTGGGGCCGCAGACGATACGCCTCAGGCCCGCGCCGCACGCCCGCGCCCATATCGCGTCCTATGCATTGAAGATCGAGCCGGAGCCGCACTTCATCAACTGGCTGCAGGATCCCCAGTCCAACTGGCTGGCGCGCGTCGTCTTTCCCGAAAAGACCGATCATTTCACCGTCTGCGTCGACCTGGCGGTGGAGATGAAGGTGGTCAATCCTTTCGACTTCTTCCTGGAGCCGGAAGCCGAGCGTTATCCCTTCGCCTATTCCGACGAACTCAAGGCCGAACTGGAGCCCTATCTGCGGACCCGCGACGGGAAAATGGGTGAAAAATTCGAGGCCTGGCTGGCGGCCGTGCCGCGCGGCGAAAAGCCCACCACGACCTTCCTGTTCGACCTGAATGCAAAGCTGGCGCGCGACATTTCCTATCTGATCCGCATGGAGCCGGGCATCCAGGCACCCGAAGAGACGCTGGTGAAGGGCTCGGGCTCATGCCGCGATTCCGCCTGGCTGATGGTCAATCTGCTGCGCCGGCTGGGCCTGGCGGCGCGCTTTGCCAGCGGCTACCTGATCCAGCTAAAGCCCGACGTGAAGTCGCTGGATGGACCGTCCGGTCCCGAACAGGATTTCACCGACCTGCATGCCTGGTGTGAGGTCTATCTTCCCGGCGCGGGCTGGGTGGGGCTCGACCCCACTTCCGGCCTGTTCGCGGGCGAAGGCCATATTCCGCTGGCCTGCACCGCCAATCCCGCCCATGCCGCGCCCATCTCTGGCGCGCTGGAACCGGCCGAGGTCCTGTTCGACTTCGACATGAGTGTGGCGCGGGTGAAGGAAGCGCCGCGCGTCACCAGGCCCTATAGCGAAGAACAATGGGCGGCTATCGAAAAGCTGGGCGATGACGTCGACAGGATGCTGAACGATCACGACGTGCGCCTGACCATGGGGGGCGAGCCGACCTTCGTCTCGATCGACGACCGCAGCGGCGAGGAGTGGCACACCGCCGCCGTCGGCCCCACCAAGCGCAAGCTGGCCGACACGCTGATCCGCCGCCTGCGCGAACGCTTCGCGCCGGGCGGGCTGCTGCATTACGGCCAGGGCAAATGGTATCCGGGTGAAAGCCTGCCGCGCTGGGCGTTCGGGCTTTACTGGCGGGCTGACGGCGTGCCCATGTGGAAGAAGGCGGAGAATATCGCCGCCGAGGCCCGCGACCATGCCCCGACGCTGGACGACGCGAAGGCGCTGGCCGAAGCAATCGCCACGCGGCTGGGACTGGATGCGTCCTATGCCATCCCCGCCTTCGAGGATTTCTGGCATTACCTGGCGCAGGAACAACAGCTTGCCGCGGGCATCGATACAACCGATCCCAAGCTGGACGATCCCGAACTGCGCGCGCGGCTGGTGCGGGTGTTCGGGCGCGGCCTGACAAAGCCCGCGGGCTTCGTGCTGCCGGTGGAAAAAGGCCTTCACCACTGGCAGAGCGAGCATTGGAAGACACGTTCGGGCCAGTTGTTCCTGATCCCCGGCGATTCGGCGATCGGATTCCGCCTGCCGCTGAATGCCCTTCCCTTTGTGCCGCCTGAGGCGCGCAGCTTTGTCCCACCGCCCGATCCGTTCGCGCCGCTGCCGCCGCTGCCTGCGCGCGAGGAAGCGGGCCCGCCCTATGGCGACGCCAGGCCCAATGGCGGTGGCGATTCCGCGCCCTTCCATGCCGTCAATGCCGCCGTCACGACGATGGACGGGCCCGAGCCTGCGGTGCGCACCGCCCTGACGGTCGAGCCGCGCGAGGGACGGCTGTGCGTGTTCGTGCCGCCAGTCCCCACCGCCAACGATTATTTCGCCCTGCTGTCGGTGGTGGAGGACGGCGCCGAGGCGCTGGGGGTGCCCGTGCATGTCGAAGGCTACCCGCCGCCCTTCGATCCGCGCATCCATGTGATCAAGGTCACGCCCGATCCCGGCGTGATCGAGGTGAACATCCATCCGGCCGGGAACTGGCGCGAGCAGATCGACGTCACCCGCGGCCTGTACGAGGAAGCGCACGCCGCGCGCCTGTCGACGGAGAAATTCCTGCTGGATGGGCGCCACACCGGCACCGGCGGCGGCAATCATATCGTGGTGGGCGCGGCCGCGCCTACCGACAGCCCCTTTCTGCGCCGGCCCGACCTGCTCAAGAGCCTGATCGCCTATTGGCAGAACCATCCGTCGCTGTCCTATCTGTTCTCGGGCCTGTTCATCGGTCCCACAAGCCAAGCGCCGCGGATCGACGAGGCGCGCCATGACGCGCTGTATGAACTGGAAATCGCCTTCGACGAAGTGCCCGGCCGTGCGGCCGCGAACATCCCGCCCTGGGCGGTGGACCGCATCTTCCGCAACCTGCTGGCCGACCTATCGGGCAACACACACCGCACCGAGATCTGCATCGACAAGCTCTATTCGCCCGACGGACCCACCGGGCGGCTCGGGCTGGTGGAATTCCGGGGCTTCGAGATGCCGCCTCATGCCGAGATGAGCCTGGCGCAGTCGCTACTGCTGCGCGGGCTGATCGCACGCTTCTGGCGCGAGCCCTATGGCCGGAAGCTGGTGCGCTGGGGCACCGGGCTGCATGACCGCTTCATGCTGCCCTATTTCGTGTGGCGCGATTTCGAGGATGTGATCGCCGACATGAACGCCCATGGCCAGGCGTTTGACGCGAACTGGTTCCGCCCGCACTGGGAATTCCGCTTCCCCCATATCGGGCGCGTGCAATATGCGGATGTGGAGCTGGAGCTGCGCACCGCGCTGGAACCGTGGAACGTGATGGCCGAGGAAGGCGCCGGCGGGGGCACGGCGCGATTCGTCGATTCCTCGGTGGAACGGCTGGAAGTGTCGGCCAGCGGCCTGACGCCCGGCCGACACAAGGTACTGGTCAACCGGCGGGCCCTGCCGCTTGCATCCACCATTCCCGCGCATGGGCCGCTGGTGATCGAGGTCTGGGATGGCTGGCAGCGCCGGTCGCTGGGCGGCTGCACTTATCACGTCACCCATTCGGGCGGGCGCAATTTCGAGATATTCCCCGTCAATGCCAATGAAGCGGAAGGCCGGCGCCTGGCCCGTTTCGAGCCCTTCGGCTTCACCGGCGGTATTTTCGAGGTTGAGAGGGAAGACACAAATCCCGATTTTCCCTATACGCTGGACCTGCGCCGGGGACCTTGAGAATTGGCGCGCAAGGCAGATCAGGAACAGAACCAGTGTCGCGTGCGGAACTAGCAGAGCCGTCCAGTCGCCCGGCGCGCTTTGACGAGTTGCGCGAACCCAATGGGCTGGTGCGTCCGCACTGGCGGGCCTTTGCCCGCACCCTGACCCAGCTGTCGCCCGGGGAATATGAGCGCCGCCAGCTGGCGGCCCGCGCAACCGTCCAGGACAACGGCGTCACATATAACGTCTATGACGATCGCGGCGGCCAGGCGCGCCCCTGGCAGCTGGACATTGTGCCTTTCATCCTGTCGGCGGCCGACTGGAAGCATGTCGAGACGGCGGTGATCCAGCGCGCCATGCTGACCGATCTTCTGTTGCGCGACATCTATGGTCCGCAGACCCTGCTGTCGAACAATGTGCTGCCGGCGCACCTTGTCACCGGCCATCCCCAATTCCTGCGCCCGCTGTGCGGCGCCGAGCCGGCCCATGGCGTGCATGTGCATCTTTACTGCGCCGATCTGGCGCGCGGGCCCGACGGCAGCTGGAGGGTGATGGCAAGCCGCGTCGACGCACCGGGCGGGTTGGGTTATGCGCTGGAAAACCGGGATGTCGTGGCCCAGACCAAGCCGGAGAATTTCGCCGACATGCGGGTGGCGCGGCTGGCCGCCTTTTTCAATGCCTATCGCGAGAACATCCTGGCGCTGGGCCAGTCGCGCCGCGACCGCGCCGTGCTGCTGACGCCCGGTCCTTACAACGAATCCTATTTCGAGCATGTCTATCTGGCACATTATCTTGGCCTGACCCTGGTGCAAGGCGACGATCTGGCGGTACGCGGCGGGGAAGTGTTCCTGAAAACGCTGACGGGGCTGGAACGCGTCTCGGCCATCTTCCGGCGCGTGGACAGCGATTTCTGCGACCCGCTGGAATTTCGCAGCGACAGCGCGCTGGGCGTGCCGGGGCTGATGGAGGCGGTGCGCGCGGGCGGCGTGGTGCTGGCCAATGCGCTGGGCGGCGGGGTGGTGGAATCGCCCGCGATGGACGCCTGGCTGCCGGCGGTATGCCGCGCGCTGCTGGGCGAGGAACTGAAAATCCCCGACATCGCCACCATCTGGTGCGGCACCGAATGGGGCAGGAAGGAAGCGCTGGCGCGGATGAAGCATTCCATCCTGCGCGATGCCTTCGATGCCCGGCCGATGTTCTCGCGCCGCTCCAGCGCGCGGCTTGGGGCCGACCTGACGGCAGAGGAGCGCGCCCACTTCGAGACGCGCCTGAAGCATCGCGGCGAGACGCTGGTGGTGCAGGAGATTTCGCCATTGGGGCTCGCGCCGGTGTTCGAGGACGGCCATTTCGCCGCAAAGCCCGTATCCTTGCGTGTCTTCGCCGCCTGGACACCTTCGGGCTGGACGGTGATGCCGGGCGGGCTGACACGCGTGGCCGCCGACGACAGCGTGCGGGCGCTTTCCATGCAGTCGGGCGCGTCGTCGAAGGACGCCTGGGTCCTTTCGGCCACGCCGGTCGACAATTTCAGCCTGCTCGGCAACGGCGGCAAGTCGCTGGACGTCCGGCGCCAGGGCGAATCGGCGCCCAGCCGTGCCATGGACAATCTGTTCTGGCTGGGCCGCTATGCCGAACGCACGGAGAATTTCGTTCGCATCCTGCGCGCGGTTGCCGCGCGCGTCGGAGACGAGCCGGCGGCGGCACTGGAAGTGGCGCGCAAACTGCTCGTGCCCTATTCCATGACCAGCGACACACCCATCGAAGCGATTGCCGACGAAGACGATCTGACGCGCGAACTGCAGATTCTGGTCTACAGCACCCGCCATGGCCGCAGCCTGCAGAATCTTCTGGCGCGGGTGGAACAGGCGGCCTGGGCGGTGCGCGACCGCATCTCGCTGGACACCTGGCGCACCATTCACGCCCTGGCCAAGATCGAGGCGCGGCCGGACGAAGAAGACGAATTCGAACCGGCGCAGGCGCGATTCTACCTGGATTCGCTGGTGCGGCGCACCGCGGCCCTGTCGGGGCTGGCGGCGGAGAACATGACGCGCGGCCCCAACTGGCTGTTCCTGGAAATGGGCCGGCGCTGCGAGCGGGCCCAGCACCTTGCCTGGCTGGTGCGCCAAACCGTGGGATACCCGGACGCGCGGGAGACCGATCACATGCGCATCGTGCTTGAGATCGCCGACAGCGCCATGACCTATCGCTCGCGCTATCTCAACGTCTTCCAGCTGGTGCCTTTCGTGGACCTGCTGCTTCTGGACGAGAACAATCCGCGCTCCTGCGCCTATCAGCTGACCGCCATCGGAGCGCACCTGCGGGAGCTGCCGCGCATCACGCCGGCCCAGCGCAGCGACGTGCCGCGCACTCTGGTGCAGGAGATGCGCACCGCGCTGGCGGGCGCCAGCCCCGCACGACTGGACTTCTGCGAGCATGGTGCCCGGCCGGGCATGCTGGAACTGACCGGCACGATTTCATCGGGTTGCGCGCTTTTGTCTGATGGTATCGCTGATGCCTATTTCCAGCATTCCAGCCGCAGCCGCACCGGCGCAGCGGGCCCGTGAGGGATGTGATGGACTATCTGGTGACGCATCGCACCACCTATCGCTATGTGCAGGACGTCTCCCATTCCTGGCATCTGGCGCATCTGCGCCTGCGCGACACGGCGAACCAGAAAGTCGCATCCAGCGAGATCGCCATCAGCCTGGAGCCGGACAGCATCGCCTCACGCACCGACTATTTCGGCAATCCGGTGGAATGGTTCGCCTTCGACCGGCCGCACACGCTGCTGGAGATTCTGGCGGAAAGCCGAGTGACGGTGGAACGGCCGCCCGAAAGGCCCAGCCGCGAAAGCCTGACGCATGAGAGGGTGCGCGCGCTACTGGAAAATCCGCCCGACGCGGAGGCGCGCGACGCCGTGCAGTACATCTTTGATTCCCCCATGACCGCCTTCAAGAGCGACATCGCCGAATATGCCGGCGAAAGCTTTCCGCCAGGCCGGCCCATGCTGGCGGGAGCTGAAGAGCTGATGAACCGCATTCATTGCGACTTCCGCTATGACACCAGCGTGACCGACGCGACCACGCCCGTCGACCGGGTGTTCGAGATCCGCGCCGGGGTCTGCCAGGACCTGGCGCACGTCGCGATCGCGGCGATGCGCAGCCTGGGCCTGCCGGCGCGCTATGTGTCGGGCTATCTTCTCACCCGGCCGCCACCGGGGATGCCCCGGCTGGTGGGGGCCGATGCCAGTCATGCCTGGTTCAGCGTCTGGGCGCCGCCTTTCGGCTGGGTGGACCTGGACCCCACCAACGATGTGATCGTGGGCGAGACCCATGTCACCTCATCCTGGGGTCGCGACTATGGCGATGTGGCGCCCGTTGCCGGCATCATCCTGGGCGGCCACGACCATATGGTGGATGTTGGAGTGGATGTCATCCCCGCCTGACTATTTTGCGCAATCAAGGCCCATCGCATCCTGCAGCCGCTGGTAGATCGAGACCATTTCGATCGTGCCCAGATTGCCGGGCGTGACGCCCGGACCCGACAGCAGGAAGATGCTGTGATAGTCGGGCCGGGTCGGCCAGAAGCCGTGCGTGCCCCGGCTACCGGGCTTGCCATGCGCAGAGCCGGTGGCGGCGTTGCCGAAGACGACATGCGGCGCGGGCTCGAAAGCGGTGGTGGCCGTGGAAAGCTGCGGGGCATAGTGCACCAGTTCGTCATGCGACACTTCCCGGCCGACATCGCCCTTGCCGCTTTGCGATTTCAGCCAGGCCGCGACGTTGGGATCATTGGTGGTGGCAAGCCCGCCCGCAATGGCCATCTCACCAGTGATGCCATCGGCCGCCGCCATCACTTTCAGGTTGGCCGAATGGTCGATGGCTTCGAAGCCATGGTCGGACACCAGCGCCAGGTCGTAATCGGCAGGCATGGCCTTCAATATGTCGCCAAGAAGTTCGTCGGTGCGCTCGACGACGGCTTTGGCATTGACGGTGGAGGGTCCCTGTTCGTGGGATTCCGAATCCAGCTCGGCCAGATGCGTCGCCACCAGGTCGGGTAGTTTGGTCTTCAGCAACCAGATGGTCGCCAGGGTGCGGCTGCGATCGTCCAGCCATTGCTGGCGGAAGGAAGGATAGGTCCTGTTGATGTCGGCGGCGAGGCCTTGCGGAATCTCCCACTTTTCAACCGTCTCCATGTCGGAGGAATCGCCGTTGCGTTTGGCATAGACCTCCGGCAGGTCGTAAGCGAGGGGCGCCTTCACCGTCACCGGCCAGTTGATCGCCCCGGCGGTCTTGCCCGCCGCCTTCAGGCACTGCCAGATGGCGGGCACCTTCACCTTCTCGAAGGACCAGTAGGACAGCGCCGGATCTGGCGCGCCCGCCGCATTGCCGAGGATGCCGTGGCTATAGGGCGTGACGCCGGTGATCATGGTGGTGTGCGAGGGCCAGGTGATGGTGGGCCACACCCCCACCACGCCATCGGCATATTGGGAACGCGCCAGGACCTTGCGGATGTTGGGGATCTTCAGGCCCAGCGCATCGCGGTCACGGATATAGCGCCAGTCCAGCCCATCGATGGACAGCAGCACCAGCTTGTGGGCGGCAAAGGCTGGCGTGACGCCGGTCGATGCCAGCAGTGCCAGTGCGATGGCCTTGAGGATTCGATGCATGGCAAACCCCTTTTTGACCGCAAGGCTAAAAGGCGACGGCCCGCCTGCCTAGTCACGCACATTGCGACAAATGTTGCCCCTTTTGCAGGCACGCGATAAGACGGCCGGACTTTTCCGCGGAATTCCCGATGACATCCCTTCTGGTCCTGGGCCTGGCGCTGTGTGCCGCGTGCGCGACCATGACCGGCGGCCTGATGGCCCTCAAACTCGCCGAGCGACTTCCGCTGGTGCTGGGCTTTTCGGCCGGCGCCGTGATCGGGGTGGCCTTTTTTGACCTGGCGCCAGAAGCCATCGCGGCGGGAAGGGGATTCTATGATGCGCGGACCCTTCTGGCCATCGCGGCGGGCGGCTTCTTTCTCTATGTGGTGATCGACCGGCTGGTGGCGCGCCATGACTGCGAGGGCGGGCCCAACACGACACGCGGCCTGATCGGCGCGGCCAGCTTTTCCGCTCACAGCATACTGGACGGATTCGCCATGGGTATCGCGCTGCAGGCCGGCCCCGAGATCGGCCTGATCGTGGCGGCGGCAGTACTGGCACATGACTTCGCGGATGGCTTGAATACCGTCAATGTGGTGGTGAAAAATGGCTTTGCCCCGCTGCTGGGCGCGGGTCTGAGTCTTCTGGTCACGCCGCGCCCCGAACTTCTGGCACTGCTGCTGGCGTTGTTCTGCGGCTTCTTCCTGCATATCGGGGCGAGCGGGCTTCTGCCGGAAAGCCACCGGACGCGCCCGCGCCTGTCCACGACCCTGGCCACGCTTGCGGGCGCGGGCTTTCTTTATCTGGTCACCTGGGCAGTGCGCTGAGCAGCCTTGCCGTGCGCCCTGTGCTTTGCGATCCTTGCGCGCAGCGTGCGGATGAGGGGATCATGATGGGACCGGATCGCCGCCTGACCGTACTGGGCGGGCTTGCTTCGCTGAGCGCCTGTGCCGCGCAGCCGCGCATCGGTTCGGGACTCTCGCCCGCCGA
>ERZ778029.2370-NODE-2370-length-12971-cov-3.528492_pt1 | contig 12971 bp, 5 predicted proteins | sample MGYA00375759_ERZ778029 | MGnify/ENA primary metagenome ERZ778029 (study PRJEB29350, sample SAMN05389819) | bioreactor metagenome | isolation source: Ammonium sulfate bioreactor | place: South Africa: University of Cape Town | collected 2014-04-04 ...
GAAATGGACGTTCGCCAGCATGCCAACGAAGATGCGCTTTTAAATGTGATGTTTTGCCGTAGATTTTCTTGCATATATGACAAATATGTTGACGTTTCGATGCCGATGAATCCGAAAGGAGATTATTCGATGGTTGATTGATACAATTCGGACAACGACAACGTTTACATCGTCGTGTTACCGAACCGAATAAACTCGATGAATGTTCATTGACACTCCACCATTTATCAGATGATTGTTTTGATGATGAATCTTTACGTGATATCGATGGTAGTCCTGGCGGTAAGACCGATGGTAATAATGGCGTTCGAAATGGTAATGAAATTGACGAAGATGATGGTGAAGGTGAACTTGAACTTGATGAACTTGAATTCAACGAATTCGATGATGAATGTGTTGGAGATGTTGCTGATGAGAGTAGAGCTGCAAATGCTTGTGAATGAGATGGAGGAGGTGGTGGCGGTGGAATCGATGTGAGAAAATCAACTGTATTGAAAGGAAAACGTGCTTGTAATAATTGTAAAGCTTTATGACGAATCATTGCTTCGGTATGTAGACGATCTAAAGGCGACCATGATGATGGTATTTGTATTGTTGGTTGTTTTTCGATGTTTGTCGTTGAATTCGAACGAGGATTTAAAGGTATAGGACGAGCAATAGTTGGATACGACATTGTGTTATTTATTCGATCCTAAATGATAAATGAAATGCTAAGTAGAAAGAAATCTTTGAACGAGTAATTGAACGAATCGGAAATGGTAATACAATGATTACTCATTTGTCTATCAATCATGCGCGTATACACCCGCCTTTTTTGAAGTTCCATCACCGAAGAAATAAATATATATATACGCGTATATGTTTACGATCTCACGCTTTTATTCTTCTTCAAGTGGCTCGCGTCATGAGTAACAAGCCGAAAAAACGGATAGTGGGTGGGGAATAAAGATCAAAAGTAGGATAGAAGCAAATCGAACTGGATACGCGTATCAACTAATTTAGCTTGAACTAAAATAACACGTGGATATCTGTTTTGTTGTCTTTGGCTCATTATCCGATGCCGACATACTTAACTATGATAATCTGTCTGCAAGTGGTCCAATGAGTTACTGTTTCGTTTCTTCATCTTCTTTTATTTGAAGATGACGAGTTGTTCAATGTTCGGGTTAATATCAACTTAATTGGACAACGTGAACAGCTCAACTGTTTATACGTCACAATGAGATAAAGTAACGGTGTGTGTGTGTGTGTACACATACAATTGATGATTAGTATGCAAATTGAAGACAGCTTCTAGCTATCAACTGACTATTCGTTTGATCACAATGATGATTGAGACCAGACGGAGACGGACGGGCGGACGGTTAGTCTACTTGCCCAAGGACTCATTTCAAAATGAATTAAGTGTCATTAATCGAAAAAAGATTTTCGAACTCGTTAAGGAAAAAGAAAAATTGTTACCTACCATAATCGAGTTAGTGGGCGTGGAAGACAAGTTATTATGTGTCGGAATGAGAAATGGATGAGCCAAAAGAACCATTCTATGTTGTCTCTAATTCGTTTGAATCTAGCTTATACACATTCTCACTCTCAAGTCGATATATTTTCTCTATTTCTCTCTTTTTCTCTCTTTTTTCGTCGTTTTTAGCTATTTTTTTTTCAAGCAATGTGTATCTATCTCTGACTCCGCCTTTGACACCATGTACAGGAGAAAGACGAGACGGCAATGTCTTTCTTTCTTTTTCTCTCGTTTTTCTCTTTCTCTGCATCGTATTTGTATTGGCCGTTTGAGTAGATAGAAGTCGATATCGACCAATGAGAAACTCTCAGGAAAAGAAAGTAATCGACTTTCGAACACGCGCTTAATTTAAAGGAGAAGAAGAAAACAAAAAAAGTACTGCGTGTGCAATCGAATGGACCGGTGTTGATCAAAGGAAACAAAAACTTAATCTCGATTCGATCCTTTTCTTTGAATTGTCCGGTGTGTATTGATTCAAATAATCAGTCGTCGTCGTCGTCAACAACAAGAAGATTATCGAATAGTCTATATGTACAAATAGAAGGTTAAAATAGTTAAATCAAGAGATTTTCATGAAACTTTGTCTTTCCATTTCTTTGACGCGCGTTAATGTACTTTAAAAGAGAAGAGGGAAAAGTTCAAACGAGAATAGCGACGCACAAACAAACGTATATGAAGTGCCGGCAGCTATTTTGCTTTTCTCGTTTCCATATATACATTGAAAATGTTCAGATTAGATTGAAAGGCATATAGTATATATGCAAACGAACGTGTGTGTGTTCGATCGTCTACATTTTCTTTCTCACTTAGTTTTCTCCTTGATGCGATGAGTGCTAGTGAGTAGTCGATTTCAAAGACGAACAAATATAAACAATCGGCAATTGAGTGTGAAATCGCGCACAAACGAGTACTGAGCTAGTGCCGTCCACACAAATCAATAATTTATTAGGGGTGAACGAGAATGAAACGGACAACTGAAATCAACGGTGTTACAGTTAGGTGGTGTCACTTGCATGTCACATTTAAAAGTGAAAAAAAAGGGGACGGTCGGTCGGTCGACGGTGTGATCTTCAAAAGAATCCATTTGACACATATGTTGTGAATGCAGACATAAGCATACATTTTCAAATTAGACCGATCGTCTTTACGATCGAGTTTGATTGCTTACGTGCGCACTCTAGTCAAGCCTATTATCATCATCATCATGATCACTCGTTCTTTGGTGTTCAAGCATGCATGCGTGCGTACAAACAAAACACGTGCGAAAACGGAAAGTTGTATCGTACGTATGTCGATAAGAATATGTACATACTTGAACTAATCATAATTATCACATTATTATTTCAATGTCGGACGTTGTCTTTGAAGACGAAATGAATTTACCACACCCTAAATTCTCAATTGTCTCCGCTATTTAAAGTACATGCGCATGCGTGCACATAGTCAAGGTGTGGAAAATCGGATTGATCGGTTAGAACTCAAGGGATTTTATTTGTCTACTTTGATGAGATAGATAAAATGAAGGACAAAAATTGGCTCGGCATTTCTTTTTTTTTTCTTCGATCTTAATGAAATAAGAATGTTCGTACAAACAACGGAAATTCATTCGTGCTTGAAAGATTCTAAACAATTTGCTCGTAGAAGAAAGTAGACGTGCTGTTCTGATGTCAAACAGAGATGTTCGTTGATTAGTTCATTTGCCCGGCCCTCATCATCATCACAGTTAGTTTGTCTATCTATCTATCTATTTATTCTGCATGAATCAAAGTTTTCTTTTTTTCATCGTCGGTTAAATCATTAAGATCAATGGTTTCTCTTCATTGATCAGCAGGAGGTCTGACATACACGTCTTGTTTGACTCTCACTTGTCTGTATAACTAGCCTTTCATTCTCTCGTATTGTTTTTTGTCTATATTTGTGTATGCGTTTGTTGAAACAGGCGGTTCCAATCACGCCTTTCGTTTTGACCCCAATGGGAGAAGGCCAATCAAGACAGGCGGCATAAGATAAAACGGTGAACAGCACTACACAAACATACCCTCGCCCTTTCACATTATCATCATCATCAATAACCTCAGCAGCAGCAGCAGCAATACTAGTAGTAGTATTCTCGTTATTTCTTTCTTTTTTTTTGTTTCATTTTGACCACTATATTAGTGAACACTTGAATGAAAAGAAGATTACAATCTAATGATGAAAAGCGCTTGAATCAAAAACACTCTAGGTATTCAAGTTTGAGATAATGACATTTCAATATTGATGACCCTGAAAAAATTCATTCATTGGGTTTTTTTTGGATGATGTGTTGTCGACTAGGTCCGAATAAGAATAAAAAAAAGAGGAAACTATCGATTCAGTGAACTGGCAGCAATCGATTGGATTAGGTATGCCAGGTTTTGATTGTTTTATTTCATCGTCGTCTCAATTTCAAAGTGCATCCTCTCCTTCTATTTCCACTTGATTAACGTCGGTGCGAACGTTTCAACATCCGATTTGAATTTCCCTTTTCTATTTCTTTTGAATGCCATTATTCATTGGCACTTATTCGATCGGATGTGCAATCTCTAACGAGCATACAAATACCTACCGTCTAAAGTACATTAAGCAACGAAAACGAGCGGCAACATGTCTTTCTTTTTCCTTCGTTGATATTTCCAACGTCTATCAACACTAGGCACACTTATCATACTCGTCACTACCTGTCGTATCCGTCGTGCGCCTACGACGTATGATTAACGATATGTGTCTTCCGACAAACAAAAAAAGAAACAAGAGATCAAGGGAAAGAAAGTATTCATCACCGAAATGCTTTCTCAAAGACGACTACGAGGATAAAAAAGATTATACAAGTCGAAGCAAATGATCGGTCGTTTATCATTTTATGCTTGGATAATAAGACAGTCAGAGATTTGATCGAATCGATTTATTGGTTGACTTACAAGAATATGTTTTCAATAAATCAATACTTCGACTTTCTTAATATTGAGTTTGATTAGGTTTCACGAATGTTTATAAAACGTGCAAATGAAATCAAATTGAATGCAAATGATATAATACACATCAAAAAGTTCAATTGACAATCGCTTTTATGCGTTTGTGTGTATTGAAATAAGATTCATTTTGAACTGTTATTTATTCAAGGTACCGCCCTTCTCATGATGATTGAGCTTGTCAAGAAGTGTGATATCTCACGCTCGTGTTGTTGTCTCTGATTTCTATTTTTGTTCTTCTCCTTGAACGGATCATTTCGTCTATCGGCATGTGCTTTGTTCTATCTTTCGAATGTGTAAATGAGAGCGGCTTTGACATGACAATACGAATATCTAGTGTCTCTAACACACCTTCAAACAACTAATCATCCTCTTTATTTATCTAGAAAATGTTAAGTACCGACATGTAGATCGATTCAAATGAATCTTTAGAGGAAACAAAAAGAATCGATATTCTGTTTTCAATGATCGATGATGATGACGAGAAATAGTGACATTAGTTTCGAGCTCTTTGATGTTTATGAGCAAGATATATATTTTATTTTATAACATACGATGATCACAAAAAAAATGTCGGTCAGGTTGCTCTACAAAAAGTGAATCGAAATAAAGAAAGATGGAGAAACAAATGCAAAGGAAAAACATACATGATGATTGTTGTTTGAGTTCTAGATGAGCTTTTTTGATTTTTAAATAGCCTACTGGAGCGATTGGATCCGATGAACTAACAATCAATTCAACTTGATCACTAAAAACAGATATAATCAGAAGTTTTTAATTTCAGTATCATTTTCAATTTACAGAACAATTCGTTGACGTTTAAATAGACAACAGTCTAATGTTAAACTTTCGAATTCACCACCTTCACCACAAACATTAATACCATATTTTTCTGCCTACAAAAAGCAAACAAAAACTACAATTTCATCATCCAACAAAAATTCAACAAACCAATTTGAATAATATAGGTCGCATTTCTGCAAGAGTCTTGCCGAGATGTTCTTTTGGAGATAGACCTGAGTAAACATAGAATTCGTTCAATAGTTTATTACATTTCTTTTTTATTACCAAGAGCAGCTGTTTTTATGAGAATAGCTTCCATTCCTGAATCGATCATTTCACTGAGTAATTCTTGTTGTTCACGTCGCCATAAATACGCGAGAACTTTGAGATTCAATCGTTGACAACTATACAATAGAACAAAAAAATGCAATTCAATAAGTAAAAAAATGAAAATTTACATATTTGCTACACGATTATTCTGATATTCAGAAAAGATAGCACCGACAGACACGGCTTCAATATCGTGTTTTTCCTGTGGTTGAACAAAAAAAAACATTTTTTTTAATGCAAAAAACCGAAGTTAAACATTTCAATTGACTTTGATTTGAGAAAGAAGTTCATAGAGATCTTCAACTTCATCACCATCAACCGGTTGCTCATAGTCTTTTTCCGTTGTTTGCGCATTGCCTTTGATTTCAGCCCGATAGAGTGGCAATTCCATTGCTTTAGCAAATAAATCAATGATTTCATGTCCAACACTCTGATACATATAACTATCGAGTTCATCTATCGAATAAATACAAATTACAATCGAAAGAGAAAAAAAACAATCTTTGCATTTCTCAAACCAATATCTTTTCGTGGATGTAGATTTCCTAAGGCAACGATTTCGTGACCATTTCGGACACATTGAATCATGTTATAAGTACTATCTTTTCCACCGCTAAATCAAAAGTATTCTTCAATTAAATTCAAAATACACAATTGATTGTTTCACCTAATCAAAGCAACGACACGCATGTTTGAAAATAATCTGTAAGAAAAAAAACGAATTCGTAATCATTTTTCAGTTTAACAAGAACATTTATTCGAGGAATCGGAATTCTTTTTATCAGTAAGTCGAAATGAATTCAGAAAATTTGCAGTAACAGCATTGTATTTTTCACGTATGATTGCATTGCGTGCAGCTGTTTCGAAAGCTTTTTCGACGTTGCTATCTCCGTTGGATGGCGTTTCGAAATACGGTATATCATCTCTTTCTATAAGAATAAAATCGATTTAGAATAAAGATTTCTTTTTTTTTATTGTTTTTCAACCTCGACACCAGTTTTCTGCAGTTTCACGTTTAACCACACGATTGTCAAGTTCGATTCTATTTCCGATAACCTATGAACGATTATGACGTATGAAATATTGTCAGAATCAATCAATCTACATACAACAAATGGGTAATTTTCTGGATCAGCTGGGTCAGCTTTCTACAACAGAGAGAAATAGTCAAATTTCGTTTGAATAATAACGTTAGCGTACAATCAAAAGTTCATCTCTCCAACGATCTAATGATTTAAATGACTCCGCTGATGTTACATCGTAAACAAGTATACAACAATCTGCACAACGATAGAACGTAACTCCTAAACTTTGAAAACGTTCTTGACCGGCTGTATCCCAAATCTGAACAAATATTTCACTCCATTTCTCGTTATTTAAACATTCGAATGTACTTGCAACGTCACAGATCGACCATCGATTTCTAAATCTTGACTTATATAGTTCATTGTGTCTGAGTCTGTCTGCTGCTGTTGTTGTTGTTGTGATGCGTAATATTGTAATAATTGATCTTTTCCAACATTAGCATTGCCTTTGAATACAATCAATTCGATTTGTCTTTCTCTGAAAATATCCTACCTACGACAATTACTCGTAGTATAAGTTTTGTTGTTTCGGCCATTTGAAAAATTTACGTTGGCAAAGTGACAATCGTTATCTCTGTTGTTGCTCTTTTCTTCTCCATCGTATTCATAGGCACATGAGTAACATCTATTTACTTGGCAAATTCAGTACGAATTTTCACAAAATCTCAAATCTATAAATCAGTCAGACATTTCATTGCTAATAAATTCGATTTTAATTTAATATTTAACAGCAAAACAAAAAACATTTTGAATAAATGCGATGTATATACAAGCTCAAAAGAAAATTACAATGAATCATCGAGCACCAAAATATAAATCTGTTATTGTTGTTGTTATTTTCTAGGTTTTCGAAATTACAAAGTATAGGATAAGACAATTTTTCGATTTTTATGCATTATGTATATAGATGTAATGACAAGAAGAAGTAAAAAAAAAAGAAACGCAAAAAGATAAAAAAAAATGAACGAAAATTTCTTGATTGGATTCGATTAACATGCGCATTTGTTGTTTTTCTCCGGTTGACCACTTTCAGGAATTCGAATTGGCTGAGCAAAATCAGGTGTCGAATCGATATCTCTTTCGCGTGCTAATGCATTACGTGCAACAGTTTCGAATGCTTTTTCCACATTGATTCCTTCTTTAGCTGATGTTTCGAAATATGGAATGCTGTTTTTTTCTAAAATATACAATCGATATTCGATATTTTGTTCGATAACCGAGCAACAATTTTACCTCTACACCAAGTTTCGGCTTTTCGCGGTTGAACCTAAAAAAACAAAATTCAAAACCAAATTTTTCGAAAGAAATTCGATTGTCCGTAACAAACCGTTCGACCATCGAGATCAACTTTGTTACCAATAACCTACAAACAAATTCAACTAGTTTACTAAATAAAATTCTTCAATAAAAACGTACAACAAATGGAAAATTTTCTGGATCACGTGGCCCGGCTTGCTACAGAAACGAAAAAAGAAACATCGAATTAATAAATTTCGATTGAACATACGATAAGAAATTCATCTCTCCAACTATCTAAGGATTTGAATGTGCTAGCTGACGTGACATCATACACAAGTACACAACAGTCGGCGCCACGATAGAAGGCTACGCCTAAACTTTGAAAACGTTCTTGACCGGCTGTATCCCAAATCTATTTGCAACAAAAAAAGAATTCGAAAGATCGTTTATTTTCTTGTCCTAACCTGCATTGTAACAAGACGATCGTCGATTTGAACTTCTTTAGTCAAAAAGTCAGCGCCAATAGTTGCCTTATATTGGTTGGAAAATTTATGTGAAACAAATTGTCCCATTAAACTTGTTTTTCCGACACCGCTGTCACCTGCAAATTATCAATGATTTTTCGTTGATTCAGACAAAAAAAAACGGTCAAGTCTCGAATTGCCTACCTAAGATGATCACTTTAAGTAAAACCTTTTTTCGTCCGGCCATTTGGAGGTGTTTTGTAAGAACAAATGATATGTAAAATAGCAAAAGAATTATATCTAAAATACAACGAATGTTATCTTAATTCGTATCTGTTTTTTTAATGAAAAAGAAAACGAAAAGTTTATTCTTCGTCATTGAGACACGTAACTATTTATTTATTTACTCAGTTGATTCAACGAGCAATCTTTCAGGATTTTCGTTCTTTCGTTGCATATCATTTGCCTTTTTCTTTTCATTATCTTCTTCGTTCTTTTTTTCATTTGGTCGTTCACAATTCGATGGGCAAAGTCTAAACACCTGACTTTCACTTTGAGTCGAAATTTGAAGATAATAAAATACAAGAATTTTACAAAAATGAAAATAAAACAAACATTTTTAAGGAGAGAACGAGCCACATGATTCATCGATATCAGCAGACGGTTTTCATTTCCATACGATGTCGCTCTCTATCAGAGTCTGTCAAATTTTATTCTTCAATATTAAACAATATTTCTTTGTTTTTGCATTTTTTGTTTTTTTTTCTTGAATACAGATAAATTACGAACACAAAGAAGAATAAGGACAGCAAAAAAAGAGAAAAAAGAGAAGAATTCATTTATATACGCGTCAACTTTCAGGGAAAATAACAGAGTGATTTTTACACGTGCACGATACAAACAAAGACTCTTATTTTTGTTTTTATATACAATAAACAACCAAACAGGCAAATAATATTTGATACATACATATATTGGTCACGAAAAGAAAAGAAAAATGAAATTTGAAACTATCTGACCCGCGACAAGAGAGACAAGAGAAACTCACTGTATAGGCGCGTATATGAAAGCAAAAAGAAAACAGAAGAAAAGATCTACAGAAAAGAAAAACGAATAAATTGATGATAATAATATGCAAGAGAAAAAAATGTTTGGTATTTTTTGAATTATGATTTATATATGTTTGTTTCTAATCAGTGTGTGCGTGTGTGCATACAGACTACTCATTCTCGTTTGTCATAAATAACTTCGTATAACGTGGCTTTCTTATCACCGGAACCGGTCACGATGAAACGATCATCTTGAGAAACATCGCAGCTTAATACCGACGAACCTTCTTTATTTTCGAATAATTTCGCTCCGTAAGGTGTTTTCCATCCGATCATTTGATTGTCTTTACTCGTCGAAACAAACCATTTGCCTGATCGTGCAAATTTCAATGATAAAACACAACTTTCATGTAAAGTCAAACGATATTTGTCCGGTTTCGATGATGAAACATTTAAAACATCGATTAAACTTTGTTCTAACCCAACAGCTAAATAATCTCCATCTTGAGGACAATAACCAAGTGAAAATATTTGTGAATCGAATTCGATCTGTTCAATTTGTCGACCTTCACGAACGTCCCAACAACGAACTGTATTATCGAGACCACCTGTCCAAATTCGTAGCCCGTCCGATGTTAAATCAATACAACTTGTGCCATCGGTATGACCTTCGAATTGTCGAACGAGACTTTGATTTTGTATATCCCAAACGAGAATATTCCCGTCGGAACAGCAACCAAAACAGAGTTTTCCATCCGATGATATTGCCAATGCGTAACAAGCGGCAGCTTTCGATTGAAGTTCGCCTTTAGCTCGAATGACTGGTGAAGTCGACGACGAATTCGATGATATCGATGAATTCGAATTGCCACCATCACGAGCTAATGCTGAACCGTTGGGTGTGACCGATGGAGTTAAATTCAGATCCCAAATCGATATATTCGATGCTTCACCACCGATAATCAACGTTCGACCGTCAGGTAAAACTTTCACCGAACGTATATAAGCATCTCGACTCTTAAAAAACGAACAAAATGAGAAAGAGAGTTTCGTCTCAAAAATATTCCTTACTAAACATTCGAATTGTCCAATCGGTTTCGAAATAGTCAACGGTGAACTTCTACCGTTTGTATTATTCGTTTGATGATGTAGACTTTCTTTTAAATCCCAAATTTTGACGCAACCTTTGCCACCTGTATAGATATGTTTGTTCAGATCGGAGATTGTCACTGCGCAAACGACATCGCCGTGCATGAGACTACTGAGGATTCGTGTTTGCCGAGGACAATCATCGCTGTTGAATGCATTCGATGGAAATGTAAACGGTTGCAATGATGTTGCCGGTGGGACGGGATCCGATGAATCGCAATGAAACGAATAATGTTGTTTGGTACCATTACGTTCAACGAGATTTCCGCTCGATGCAGCGACTGTCGACGTTATCGTTTGCAGAGGATTTGGGGTCGAGACAGGTGGCGGAAGATTTTGAGGAATTCGCATGGACGAGTAGAGATCGTTGAGAGCTGCGGTTGGATGAAGTGAACGTGGAGAAAGATGACTCGACGGATTGGAATTATGAGGAGGAAATGCAGCGTTGAGAACAGATGCAGGATTATTGAGACCGGCAGCGAAGGCAGCGAAATTTTCCGGCATGAATGCGCCATATGGACCGAACATAGTAGCTGCTGAATACACACACACACTGATCATTTTTATTAAGAAACAGATTCGGCAAAAGGAGGACGTGATGACATACGAGGGAGTTTAGGCGAATGACGAACACCACTGGTGCTGCTGCTACTACGCGAGCTTGATTTGTTCGTTGAATTTCCACCGGCGCCACTCATCGACAGGTTCGTTGCTGTTGTTATTGGTGCGGAGCCACTTTTTTCACTACCCTACAACGAACGAACGAACGAAATCGATGGATACTTTTATTTGTTAGTCATTTCGATTTACCTTCTGCGAAGGAGTACTACGAGTAGAACCATTGTCACTATGTGGACTTCGACTATTGTCTTCTTGATGAGATTGTTTATGCCGTGATGATGAACTTTGTTTCGAACCATCGCCATTTTCATGCGGCGAACGAGAACCATTTGTCAATACTCGATCGTTCTATGAAACACGATTCATATTATCTTTTTTTGTTTTTGTGCAAAACTTCATTATTTACTTCATTCGAATCATCGACAACTAAATCACCTTCACTTTTATCATCATCACTATCCTATAAACACCGAAATCATCGTGTTTTTTTCTCTTCAGAAACAAAAAAATCTTTCGTACCTCATCACGTTTGAGTTTTTTCGATTCATGAGTATCGAATGGTGATCGACTATGTCCACGATATTTATCATTGATTTGATGAGGAGAATTCGCACTTCGCTGTAGAGAAATATTCTTCGTTAATTTCTAATCGAAATTTAATGAACAGCCTACCTTTTGCGATGCTGCTGCTGCTGCGGCGGCTGCTGCAGCCACAGCTGCCGCTTTCTCAGCACGTTCGAGATTATCTAACGCAAAAATATTCCAATAAAACACCGAACTAATTCAACAAAAATACCTTTTTCATCTTTCAAAAACGCTTGTTGGGCAGCTGCTGCAACGCCTTGTAAAGCAAGAAGACCTGGTGGAAGTCCGCCAGCGCCTGGTAAACCGAATGGTGATGCTGCATGTGCAGCAGTTAGCGCTGCTAAATGAGGAGCTTGACCGTGTCCATGAGGGAACGCTCCGCCTGCACCTTGCGCATGCATTTGTTGCTGAAGAAGAACAGACGCGGATAAAAATAGATTTTTTCTGATGAAAATTATTGAGACATACGCCGATAATTGCATTGAGTTCGGCAACAGTGACCTGTTTGGCACGATCGAGTGTTGCTGCCACTTGATTTTGTTGCTAAATAAATCATATTTTTGTTTATTTTAAATTCAATTTCTATTTTACATCTTGAGAAAGACAGGGAACTATTTGATGACAAATCGCAAGATATCGTTTAGCTAATTCCGATTGTCGTTGCATTTCAACATTCAATCCATAGGACATTTCATAATACTACAATTACACAAAACAAAACTCATTTGAATTTCGATCGAAGAAAATCTATTTTACCATCACATATTGACGATGAACTTCGACCTTTTCTTGTGCTAATTTTTCGCAATCAAATTTTAAACTAAAAACCAAATGTTGTTAATTCTTTAAAAGGTGATTTTTATTGCTTGTTTTCTACCTTTGACACTGTTGTTGTAGAGCATTGAATTCTTTCCTTAATCGTTCGCAATAATCTCCGACACTGAATTCAGCTTGAGATGAACCTTGCGGTCCACTACGTCCTTGAAACATGTTTGCCGATGATTTCTCGTGTCCACTTGTATTTAAATTGCCAAGATGATGATTCGAACCGGAACCAATGGTTCCGCTGTGTGTCTTCTTCTTCTTTTTACTACTATTGGATTGATTGAAATTATCGTCGTGTAATTTCGATGAATGATTAAACGACTGTTGCAAAC
>ERZ778029.2375-NODE-2375-length-12946-cov-3.694050_pt1 | contig 12946 bp, 11 predicted proteins | sample MGYA00375759_ERZ778029 | MGnify/ENA primary metagenome ERZ778029 (study PRJEB29350, sample SAMN05389819) | bioreactor metagenome | isolation source: Ammonium sulfate bioreactor | place: South Africa: University of Cape Town | collected 2014-04-04 ...
GCGGCCGACAGCATCGCCGAGCTGCACGGCAACGTGTACGTCGAGGTGTGCCTCGGGTGCCACCGCGTGTACACGCGCGAGCACGACGTGCATCGACGCAGCGGCAGCTCGGCCTCGCTGCTGGTGGGCGACTCGTACACGCCGACGTCGATCGCGCACCTTGGCAGCGACAAGCTCGCGTTCCTGCAGCGCCACGGCACGGGTCGCGTGTGCCAGTGCGGCGGCCCGCTGTGCGACTCGATCGTGCACTTTGAGGAGGCGCTGCCGCAGGTGGCCATCTCGCTCGCGCTGCGGCACGCCGTGGCGTCGGACCTCGCGCTCGTGCTCGGCACCTCGATGCGCGTCGCGCCCGCCAACCAGCTGCCGTTGCATGCGCGCTCGCTCGTCATCGTCAACCTGCAACGCACGCCGTATGACGCGCAGTGCCGACTGCGCTTGTGGTCGCGCACCGACCAAGTCATGGAGGCGCTGGCGGCCGAGTTGCACATCGAGCCGGCGACCTTCGACGCCGCCTACTGGGCCACGCAAGCGACGCACGACGCCGAGCAGGCACCCATCGAGGGCATGCGCGTGGCGCACGACAACATCTCGGAGCACGTGCCGCGCTCACGAGCCGAGCGCTCCGAGCTGGCCGAGGGCGCCGTGGCGCCGATCGCGCACTGCCCACACGTGCGCCAGCTGCTGGCGGCCGAGCCGCTGGCGGGCCTCGAGCAACGCGAGCTGTACGACGCCTTCATGGCCGACTGCGCCGTGTGCGGCGACGGCGTCGAGAACTGGCTGTGTCTGCACTGCAAGAGTGTGCTGTGCAGCCGGGCGCGAGGCTGCCACATGGCCGAGCACTGCGCGCGCGAGAGCGAGCACGCTCTCGTCGCCAGCCTGTCGGATCTCTCGGTGTGGTGCTACGCGTGCGACAACTACGTCACGTCGCCGCTGATCGCGCCCTTGTTCGATGCCATGCACCGCATCAAGCACGGAGCCGAGGCACTGCCGATTCACGGTAGCGCACCGGATACTCCGACCGCGTGAGCCTACATGCACAATCACTCACTCACTCACTCACTCACTCACTCACTCACGCAATCATATCACGCAATACACACACACTCTCTCGTATCTACATTGTGCTGTGCAATACACGTTACAGCTCGAGTCCGATCGATACCCAGTGGTTGCGCAGGTTGTGGCGTCGTGCAAAGATCTCGAGGTACTTGCCATCGGGCACCAGGCGCTCGATGAGCTCGTACAGCTCGGGCGGCTTCTCGCTCTGGCTGCGCCGTGGCGCGATGATCACGTCGCTCAGCACCAGGTCGGCGTCGCGTACGTCGCCCTTCTTGCCCACGAGACACGTCTCCTTGGCGTGCTGCAGATAGAAGCCGTGGCCCTTGGCGAGGCGGCGATTGACGGTGGTTTTGACCCACGTGATGTCGTCCACCAGTCTGCGATAACGAGAGAGTGAGAGTGAGAGCGAGTGAGCGAGTGAGCCGGGCAGCTTGGGAGCATCGGTGTGGCTCGTACGTGTAGCCCCATGTGCGCATGAGCTCGAGCGCAAAGCTGTAGCGCGAGTTGATGACCCACATGAACATGAAGCCCTTGGTCTGCAGGCTCGGTATCGGGATGCTCAGGATGTCGCGGTTGTGCAGCTGCTTGTATGCCAGTGCCACCTGTCGAGGTCGAGATATGATTGGCTGCCGAATCTCTCGCGTTCACAAGCGGGCGCAACAGCCGTCGCACGTACGCCACGAGATGGTGTATTGGTCGCGAGCTGCCACGGCGGATCGAGCACGATGACGTCGAACTGCGCCACGGCGCCGAGGCTCTCAAAGTCGAACGAGCGCACGTCGGCGCGTATCGGCACGCAGTGCGGCGGCGGCAGCGCTCCGTCGACATCGCCCGCACCCGCACCCGCCACCGCCACCGCCTCCGCTTCCTCTGCCACTGCTCGAGTAGGAGAAGATAATGACGACGACGAAGAGTAAGACGAGGCAGCTGTGGCGTGCGAGGAGGAGCTGAGCGCCATCATACGGCGGTGATGGTGGTGGCTGCGGCAGCGGGCGAGCAAGCGAATGTCGACCTCCTCGACCTCGAACTCACGCCATCGCATCAGTGCCATCATCGCCCTGCCCTGCCCTGCCTCTCGCAATGACAGAACAAGCACCGCGTATCATCGTGTGTGGTGCGGGCGTCATCGGGGCGTCGATCGCCTTCCATTTGACGCGCGCAGGAGCACCGTGCACCATCGTCGAACGCGTCGAGGTCGCGGCTGCTGCGTCGGGCAAGTCGGGCGGCTTCCTGGCGCTGAGCTGGAACGACCGCACGGCCCTCGAGGCTCTGGCGCGGCGCAGCTTCGCGCTGCATCGAGAGCTGGCGACCGAGACCTTGGCGCCGTGCAACTACGGCTACCGCGCGCTCGATACGCTCGAGGCTGGTGGCGTGTTGCGCAATGATAGTGACGACGACGACGACGACGACGCTGACGCTGGCGACCAGCAGTGCCGCCGAGTCGACCGACGCCCAGCGTGGCTCGATGGCAGCGGTATCTCGCGCATACGAGCGCTCGGCAGCACGGCCAACACAGCACAGGTGTCGCCGAAGCTCTTTACTCGCGCGCTGATCGACGACGCGCTCGCTCGCGGCTCGACACTGCGGCTCGGTGCGGTCGAGTCCCTCGAGTTCGACAGCGACAGCGACAGCGACAGCAGCAGCAAGACCAGCGGGCGAGAGAGGCGCGTCACGGGCGTCGTGGTGGATGGCGAGCGGCTGGCGGCCGACATTGTGGTGCTGGCGCTCGGCCCGTGGAGCGGCACCATGGCGCGCTTCTTCCCGGTGCTGCGGCACATTGGCGGCGCCAAGGCCAACAGCATCGTGATGCAGCCAGCGGCGCCGATCGCGAGTGCCATCACGGCGCATGCCATCTTCCTCGATGTGCGCTGGAACGGCTCGCACCTGACGCCCGAGATCTATCCGCGCCCGAGTGGCGAGGTGTACGTGTGCGGCAACACCGAGGACGATGCCGAGCTGCCACCGAGCGCCGCCGACGTGCAGCCGAACGCCGAGCTGTGCCGGCAGCTCAAGGCCATCGTCGACCACGTGTCGTCGCCTCTGCGCAAGTGCGAGGTCGCCGTCGAGCAGGCGTGCTTCCTGCCCATGAGCGCGCACGGCCCGCTGATGGGCCAGCTGCCCGACGCGGCCAACGCCTTCGTGGCGGCCGGCCACTCGTGCTGGGGCATCCTCAACGCGCCGGCCACCGGCGAGGCGCTAGCGGCGCTCATCATTGCGAGCATGCCCGAGCTGCAGCACCTGCGCGAGCCGGCGCCGTTCCCGCACGCCGTCAGTGTGCGAGAATTTGATCCGCGCCGAGTGGCGCGCTAGCAAGCCTGCCAAGTGCGCTGCTGCACTACCCCAGAGACACGATGAGACGACGACGAGACACGGAGCGTAGTGTAGCAAGGACTCAAGGCGTCTTCGTCGTCGTCGTTGTTGGTGGTGGTGTTGTTGTTGCCGCCTGGTTGGGTTGTTGTAAGATCGAATGTACAGCTGCCTCGAGTTCGAACACGTGCTCGTCGATGACGCGCATCTCGCGAAGCGCCTCGGCTGAGAGGATACGCCAGTGAGCGCGAGATAGGACGTGCGTGCGTGCGTGCGTGCGTGCGTGTCACAGCGATCGACGTACCAAGCGACGAGAGGTAGTGCCAGTTCGAACCGCTGGGGCCGTGCGAGTGGGCGATCTGATGCGCGATGGCGTGGAGCGGAGCATCACCGAGCCATTCGGGGTTCGAGTCGGTGTCAATGTACAATAGCGCCTGCACCGAGTGTGAGTCAGAGCCATTGGTGTGTGTGTGTGTGTGTGTGCACATGGCTCACATACGCGCTCGACGATTGGCGACGACGGCGGATGCTGGTCGCTGGCGTACACGGGCACCCAGGTACGCGTGTAGCCGCCTTGCTCGCGCACATCGAGGTACTCGAGCACGTGCGCCACGTCCTCGGTGCGGTACGCGACGCCATACACGCGCCAGCTCTCGTCCGAGTCCGAGTGCGCTTCGCCAAGGTCGCGACGCGGCGGGACGCACGTTACGACGCGACCTGGTGCGCCCGGCACGCCGCGATGGTCGGTCGAGCCTTGCCAGAAGCGCCGGCGGTAGCCGCGAATGTAGCCTTCGACGCGATGCGTGAACGGGAAGCTCGGCCGCCACACGAGGCTGCCGTACCCAAAGACCCAGATCGCCGGTGGGAGCTCGGCGTTGGCCTCGGTGTCGTCCAGGGGCAGGCTCATGCTGGAGAGCGAGAGAGAAGTGAGGGAGTGGCGCAGTAAGCCAAGAACAGCGAGTACGGCGCTGGGAGCGAGGAACGGGGCACGCTGTCATTTACGCTAAGGTCGCCGGCGGGCGCGCTACTGCTCGACTGTGCTAGCCCGGTAGGCCCAGCAACCGGCCGCAGCCGCTGCTGCTCGTCGCCTGAAGCTCTCACTCGCTCTCGGCTCCGTCCCGTCACCTCGCTCGCCCCGCCACCACCTCTCGCCCGCGCCCCTGCTGCACCCGTATCGCCACGCGAACGCGCTCCTCCGCGGCCCACCATCGCCTCTGTGAGTGTGCGTGTGCAACGCTGGAGCGAACGAGTGTAAATCGGTCGCGCGCTCTACCACCTCGTCCTCCTCGTCCTCTCCGTCGCCCCGCCGTCCCGCTGCCCCCTTCCGCTGCCGGCCGCCGGTAAAAATGTCCATGTCGACCTCGCCCGTCGTCGGCGACAGCCCGGCCAAGCGCAAGGAGCGCCGCCGCGCCGCCGAGGGCGCGTACGCGCAGTGTCCGCTGTGCAACAAGCGCTGCTTCTCGAGCGAGGTCGAGGACCACGTGCAGGCGTGTCTCGACCGCGTCGACACCAGCAGCAGCGCGGCCGCCACGCTCTCGGCGCGCAACGACGACGGTCACCGCGCGTCGTCGAGCTCCTCCACCAATCCGCGAAAGCGCAAGCAGTCGCTGGTCGACAAGGAGAACGCCGCCGCGCCGCGAATCAAACGTGTGCGAGCGCGCGAGATCAACCCGGTACGGTGCGCTCCGCTGGTTGGCGTACGGTGGCGGAGCGCGACTGGTTGCGTGTTGGTCGAGTGGTGAAACGCATCGAGCACGGTGAGCGCAAGCATGGATGGGCACGATGGCGTGGCGTGTGAGATACTGCTGCTGGCTCGTGTTGCTTCGTGGCGCTCGGCGAGGCACAGCGGGCATTCATTCCTTCCTTGTTGGTGCCGGCGAGGTGATATTTCGTGCGCGATGCTTATGGTGGTGCATGGTTGGCTGGTTGGCTGGACGATGAGTGTTGCTGAGCTGGCTGTCGTGAATCGATGCTGCCCTCGTGAAGACGCCCGTCCTCCTTGTGTCGATGCTGACCTCGAGGCTCGCTCGCTGGCTTGCTCTGTGCTCACAGAAACTCTGCGCCATACCCGAGGCGCCAGTGTTCCGTCCGACGCTCGAGGAGTTCGCCGACCCGATCAAGTACATTTCGTCGATCCGCTCGGTGGGCCAGCGGTACGGCATCTGCAAGATCATCCCACCCGTGCCTCAGGAGCAGTGGATGCACGGCAAGACCATGACCAACAACGTCGCGTTCGACAAGTACTTCTTCCGCACCAAGAGCCAGCGCATCCACGAGCTCGCCCGCCGCGGCCACGACCAAGAGTTCATCGTCGCGCTGCGCCGCTACATGGCCGATCGCGGCACGCCGCTGCCGACCGAGCTGCCGCTCGTGCAGGGCCGCTCGATCAACCTCTTCCTGCTCTACCTCGCGGTCGAGAGCAAGGGCGGCTACGAGGCGCTCAACCAGCTGCCGGCCGACGCCGGCTGGACCGACATTGTGCGCGACTTTGACATTACGCCCGTGTCGCTCGACGCCGCCCTGACGCTGCGCCAACTCTACGCCACCTACATTCACTCCTTCACCAAGTCGTCCTTCATGCCCGCGCAAGCCATGAAGAAGTACACCAAGCTCGACGTGCCGCTTGATCCCTCGGCGCCACCTGCGCGCTTTGCGCGTTCCTCCTATCCCACCTACGCCGATACCGACCGTGATATCAAGAACCGTGACGATCGAGATGATGACGATGAGGATGACGATGATGACGACGAGGACGACGACAACGACGACGACGCCGAAGAGTATGGCTTCGGTGTCGGTCGTGTGTACTCGCTCTCATCCTTTCGTCGCAAAGCAGCTCGATTCACACGAAAGTGGTTCAACACCTCTGAAGACGAGGTGCTTGCGCCTGAGGAGGTACCTCCCCGATCGTCTGGTTCTCTCATGCTCGTAGATAGTTGCTTCTTACGTATATTCTCTCTCTCTCTCTCTCTCTCTCTCTCTCTTTCTGCGCGCGTAGGTCGAATCTGCATTCTGGAAGCTCGTCGACGATGCGGATGAGCCGTGTCAAGTCAACTATGGAAGCGACCTCGATGTCCAGACTCACGGCAGCGGCTTCCCTGCTGATGACCTCTCGGGTTGGAACCTCAACTTCCTGCCGACGCGCAAGGGCTCGTTGCTTCGCCACTTGCGCGATCACATTGGCGGCGTCACGGTGCCCATGATGTACATTGGCATGACGTTCAGCTGCTTCTGCTGGCATACCGAAGACAACTATCTCTACTCGATCAACTACGTCCATACTGGTGCTCCCAAAGTCTGGTACGAATCTCTTCCTCTCTCATTCCCATCGTCGTTCTCACTCACTCCTTGCATTCATTCAGGTATGGCGTTCCAAGCTCGTCTGCCGAGCACTTTGAGACCGTGATGAAGGCCGCATTGCCGTCGCTGTTCCGCAACCAGCCCGACCTGTTGCATCAACTCATCACCATGCTCTCTCCGGTGGTGTTTGCCGAACATGGCGTTACGGTCGTTCGATCATTCCAGTATCCTGGAGAGTTCATCGTCACCTTTCCTCGCGCTTACCATGGTGGTTTCAACGCTGGCGTACGCTCTCTCTCTCTCTCTCTCTCTCTCTCTCTCTCGTTCTCTCTCTCTCGTTCTCACGATGCCAGTATTTGTGTATTGACTTGCGTTTTTGCAGTTCAATTGCGCTGAAGCTGTCAACTTTGCACTCGCCGACTGGATTCCGCATGGCTCGTTGTGCCACGAGACGTACCGTTCGTTCAAGCGCGCCTCGGTGGTCTCGATTCACGAGCTGGTGCACGACGCCATCCTTCAAGAGCGCGACGTCGCGACGCTGCAGTGGCTCTACAGCGAGTTCTCGAATCTTCGGCTGCAGGAAGAGTTCTATCGCGGCCGGCTGCTGGCCAGCGGCCTCTCATCGTGCGCACGCTGGGACCACCAAAAGACCGGCATGCGCTCGGCGCCGTGCTCGTTCTGCAACGCCGAGTGCTTCATCTCGGCCGTCGTGTGCGAGTGCACTCCCGATCGCGTCGCGTGTCTGCGCCACGCTCTCCAGACCTGCTCGTGCCCGATCAACAAGAAGATCCTCCTGATGCGCTTGACGTTGTCGCAGATGGATTCGATACTGACGAACGCTCGCCTGAGGATTCACAACGGCAGCGTTCCCATGATGGCGGTGAGTGGTAACCGCATGTAATAACTCTCCTCCCCTCTCCTCTTCGCTCTCACTCACTCACTCACACTGTACACCATGTTCCCACTCGCCCATCGTGCTACTGTGCGCGTAGCTCTCTCGCTCCCTCGCTCACTCTCACACTTTGTTCTTCTTGTTCTTCTTCTCCTGTTGCTTGTAAATACACCCATCACCACTGACTCTCTCCTGCGGTGGAATCAAATGAAATGTACACCCGTCGTAACGAGGCCCTGTCTAAATTCCTCCTTTGGCGTTGGCGTTGGATGCTTTCGTTTGATACAACTGACGTGGTTGCCGCTACGCAATACGGTCGTACGACAAGCCTCGCGCTCGGAACCAATGACTGACGTTCAGCTCCTCCATGTCCATGTGGCCCACCTGCACTCCTGCGTGCATCCAAACCGAGAAGCCGGCACGACGCGCTGCTCGGCCGAACGTCTGTGCCCCAACTCGGCGTCAGTACACCGCACTTATTGTCCTGGCGGAGCCTACACCAACGCCACCACGTTCGTACGTAATCCTCCGACAAGTGATGCGCCATGCCCGAGTCCTCGTCAATGTACCGCTCGCACCAGAACCACTGCAGCCGACCACCAACGCCCGGAGCCATTGTGAGTGCGCGATTATTGGGCCAGCGCTCGCTCGGAGGACGCACCTCGAATATGCCTGGCAAAATCGGACGCTTAATCTTGTCGAGCACCTCACGGCGAATTAGCGTGAATGCCATGCCGCCTCCCTTGACCTCGATCGGCGGAATGGGCCGCGCCGTCAAGGCCTCGAGCAACGCCGAGTGGTCGAGCGGGTTTCCGTTGAGCGGCATGTACGCCGGCGGGTGGTCGGACTGGAGGCGCTTGACGGCCAAGCTGCGTGACCAGAACGAACCGGTCAGCACCGCTTGTGCCGCGCGTACACTGGCCGAGGCTCGGCGACGTACCCAAAGATGATCGGCTTGTCGGCCGCCAACAGCACATCAAGGTCGTGCGACTTGAAGGTCATGTCGGCGTCGACGAACAGCACGTGCGGCCAGCTGCTGCCGAACTCGCGCTCGATCAGCTGCATCAGGGAGTTGCGAGCCAGCACCAGCGTCTGCTGCGTAATCGCAACTCGGCCCACGACGGCCGGGTTCTGTGCCATGGCCCACAGGCTCGCGTGCGTCTCGGGATTGATGCCGCGCCACGTGGCAGTCGCCACCACGACCGAGCCTCGCGCCTTGCCCTCCTTGACCTTGTAGCGCATGCCTCGCCGCAGGCCAGCGAGCTTGTTCTCGACCACGACCGCCTCGCCCGACGGCTGGTGGCCGCGGAAGACCTCGGTCGCCACGCGGTGGTGCACAAAGTGATGCAGCCCCACGGAGGCCACGATCTCCTGCTCGATCTGCACCTGCGGATGAATGTACACCTGTGCGCATTCGCCATTCGCCATTCGCTCGACTCAGTTGCGATGACGTCTGACGCGCTCCGCCGGTCTGCGGTGCCGTCATTGTGCCGTACCGGAATTCCAGCAGCTCGCAGCGTGTTGCAGAACGTGAGGTCCTCGTCCTCGAGGTGCATGTACTCGCCGTGCTTGGTGCCCTCCAACCAGAACCACTCCCTCTGCTCACATTTACGAATCCAATCAGCTACGCCTCACTCGCAGCAGAGCTCCCGGGCCCACAAGATCTTCGAACCTTGGAGCCGTAGCGGCGTTCTGTTTGCTGCAGCACGCCAATGTCGACGAGCGTGAACTCGAATCCGACGGCGTCGACCTGAATCGGCTCGGTGGCCTCGGAGATCTCGCGCACACGATCATACCAATACTCGGGCCGTTGGACATCTGCGGCCGACGCGCCCAGCGGCATGTATCGAGGCAAGAACGGCGCATAGCGCTGCACCGTGATGCCGCTGATAACCGGCTTGCCGGCAGCGAGCAGCAGGTCGAGGTGGTGCAGCTCGAACACCGTGTCCTGATGCACGAACAGCAGGTGCGAGAACGCCGCCAGGCCCTTGGACTGCACGCGTCTCCCCAGCGCCGCATCGGCAGCAAGCCATCGCATCGTGTGGCACGCACCAAGCGGAGCGAGCGGGAGCGTGTGAGCGAGCGTGTGCCACTCGCTGAGGCGGCAAGCCATGAGCGCACGACGTACCTCGAACAGATACTGGATGCCGTGGTTGCGGGCTCGGTGCAGACTCGACATTACGACCTTGAGCGTGCCACCGACGTACGGATGCGTAGCGAGCTGGAATAGGCCCTGCTCGGTCGGCGCTGACAAGTCGCCGTTCCAGATCGTAGTGACTACGAGCACGGTCGGAGCCTTGGCGCTGGGTGGCTGCGTCGGAGCCGGTGCGCCGAGCGGGTCGCCAGCAGCGTGCGCCGGCGTGGCGGTGCGAAACTCGGACGTGGCCTTGAAGGCCGCCATGTCGAAGTCGTCGGCACTGATCGTGGAGCCAGCGCGAGTCGATGCAGACGCAGGCACGCTTGCCGTCGTGGTGGAGGTCGATGCCGGAGCTGCAGCAGCTGCTGGCGCATCGGTGTCGCCGAAGAGATCGAACACGACCACCGGGTCCTCGGCGACCGCCACCACCATCAGAGCCACGAGGGCTGCTACGAGTATTGTGGTGCGCATCGGAGGTCTCTCCAGAAGCGGGCGCGCAGGCAGCAAGGCGTTTAGCTCGAGCACGATGCAGCAGACACGACGCAACGAAGCAACAACGAAGCAGCGACGTCGATGCCGACGTGTCAATCCAATCATCAATCCACAATCATCAATATTCAATCCTACTCTCACTTCATTCGAGCTTGATGTGAATCCAATCTACAAGTACACTACACTGCTTGCCCGTGTTATAGCTGCTCGAGACTATCAACAGCAGCTCCGGCAGCTCCGGCATCGACATCAGCCGGTGGCCGCGGCAGTACGGTGCCTCGTGCCAAACGCTTCTTCTTGGAGCCAGGTGGCGGCTGCTCCTTGGCGGCGAAGCTCGATGGCCTCACTCGCTCGAGCTCCGGGAACAAATCGTAGACCTTGAAGGCGGCGTTATCGAACACGAGGCGCGCGCGTGCTCGGTAGCGATTGAGGTTGAAGTTCGTCATCATGGAATCGAGCACGACGTAGCGCACGTTGTGGCGCACGAGCAGCGCCATGCCGCTCGGCGTGCCGGCCAGCATCGCGTCTTGATCGGCACGCCGCCTGTCGAGCTCGGGGTAGCCGTGGCTGTAGAGCCAGCCGTCGTAGCCGAAGAGCAGCGTCTTGCCTCCGAGCGTCGAGACCGGGTGGTTGTGGCGGTTCGAGGCAATGACCACCGATGCCGGATCGATGTTGGTGCGCGCCCACAGGCCAAGCTCAATGTCGCTCGCCGACAGGAAGACGTGCGCCTGCTGCGACTCGCGTATGAGCGCCAGCGTTCCGCTGCCGATCAGCATCACGAACACGGCAGCGGCGAAGGTCGCCTTGAGGACGGTGGCGAGTGGCACACGCTCGTGGCCATGCGGCGGCGGCGGCGGCGATGGCGACCGTGTTCGGCGACGGCGCATCGAGGCCCACGAACAGAGCACGGCGGCGATCATGCCGACGTGTACCAGCAGCCACACGTAGTGCAGCTTGATGTTGTCGTTCTTCCATGGCTGGAAGCGAATGAGCGAGGCGCACACAAAGATCGACCACGACGAGAAGTAGAAGCGGCGCTGCAGCGGCGACTCGAGGTAGAGCCATGCCAGCAGCGCCATCGGCACCGTGAGGCCGAGGGCGCGGCCGTAGAAGACGCTCGGCTCGATGAGCCACGTGCTCCACCAAGCCGACGCGCCCGATGCATTGCCGACGAGCTGCTCGGCGACCGTGCTCGCGACATGGTCGCCGTTCCAGAGAGCGTCCCACTTGATAAAGTTGCCGCCAGAGGCGCGGCTCAGGAACAGCGTCACTGTCGATGTGTCAGTGGCCAACCAACGAAGCAACGAACGAATCAACGAACGAGCCAACGAACGAGCAACGTACATTGTGGCGTACTGACCGTGAGGACGACGATGAGGAACGTGATCCAGCCCAGCAGTGGCTTGCCCGACAAGGCCTCGAGCGGCCGATAGAGCACGAACGACGCGAGGAACAAGAACGACGCCACGAAGGCGTGCGTCTGCAACAGCGGCAGCAGCGCGGTGCAGAGCGCGGCGACCGCCACGGTGTTGCAGTGGCGGCGCATCGAGACCGTGTGGAGGTTGTTGGAGAAGAGGGCCGCGAGCGCGATCATGGTCAGCAGCACGAGCGGGTAGGCGAAGAGCGCCCCGCGCTGCGGCAGCAGCACGTGTGGCAGCGTCGCGAACCACACGATGTTGGTGCGCGGGTCGTGCGACACGCGCTCGACAAAGTCAAAGTGCTCGAGCGCCGCGAGGCTGCCGCCGTGCTGCGAGAGCCACTCGTACCAGCCGAGGCCGCCCGAGAGGCCGAACAGCACGACGGCCGTCAGCGCCACGGCGTGCTCGTCGCGATGGCGGAACAGCCGGCCGTGCAGCAGCAGCAGCGCGGCGAACAGCGACATGCCGAGCAGGCACGACGGCAGCAGCAGCGAGTGGCGCTCGCTCCAGCCACCGAGCAGCAGCACGGCCGCGTGGAAGTCGGGCATGAAGGCGTACACCAGCGTCTCGCCGGCGTAGATTGGCGACTGCGGCCACGACGTGAGCGACAGGCGCGCGTTGGCGCCCGACACGAACGAGCGCGCAATGTCGAGGTGGATCGCCATGTCGGCCCACGTGGCGCCGCCCGAGTACATGGCGCCTTGGTACTCGTACAGCGAGTGCTTGCCGAGCAAGTACGCGAACGCCACGAACGACACGCCCAGCACGAGGCCGACGCGCCACCAGTTGCCCGGCTGCAGCTCGCTGAGCAGCAGCGCGCGACGACGCGACAGGCCGCGCACGCTCGACAGCAGCAGCGCCAGCGTCACGAGCGCCATCACCACCAAGGCACTCAGCAACGCGTGCTCGGTAAGACCACCGTGCGCTCCTGCTACGACGTAGGTGATGATACTCGCTGCCGCGAAGCTGTATCATCGTCGTAGTGCTCGAGTGAGCCACGAGACTATCTGACGCAGCAGCGGTGGCGGTGCGTACGAACCCGAGAGGAGTGGCACCGACGAGACACTCGATGGCACTAAGGGTCGGGTACCCGAAGCACAGCAGTAGATGCAGCCCAAGTGAGAGTGAGCATAGTAGCCATATGAGCCCGAGTATCATTGGTTCTCAGCGTGTGAGCGTGTGCGTGCGCCAGAGCCAACGAGCGAATGTTGCTGCCACGTCGGCGAGCCAATGTATTGCTCCGACCCAACATCAACATCCACCACATCAAGATCCTCATCCTCATGATCAACCGTGTTACCGACGACAACTTTGATAACGACTCACGGCGAGTCATCGTCT
>ERZ778029.2381-NODE-2381-length-12914-cov-5.499806_pt1 | contig 12914 bp, 6 predicted proteins | sample MGYA00375759_ERZ778029 | MGnify/ENA primary metagenome ERZ778029 (study PRJEB29350, sample SAMN05389819) | bioreactor metagenome | isolation source: Ammonium sulfate bioreactor | place: South Africa: University of Cape Town | collected 2014-04-04 ...
TTTACTTGTTATTTTGATCATAGCTACTATTCTACTAGTTCTTTTAATTAAATCTACAACAAAAACAATAAGACCAAGTAATATAGGAACATAAACTATTAGAATTGAACTTTATTTCTAGATAATACACCTGTACTTCGTTGGAATTCAAGTGGTATCACAATAGCTGGAATTAGTGGTAGTCCTGGTTCTGCTAACAATCAATTAAATACTCCCTATGATATATTTTTGGACTATGCTAATAATCTTTATATTGCTGATCGAGGCAATCATCGAATTCAAAAATATTTATTTGGTAGTTCAATAGGTGAAAGAGTAGCTGGTAATGTAACAGGTGGTTCATCTTTAGATAAATTATCTGGCCCGACACGAGTTCTTATTGATTCAAATGAAAATTTATACATAGCAGACACAGGCAATGCTCGAGTTCAATTCTGGCGTAAAGGAGCTAATTCAGGAACAACAGTTGCCGGTATAGGTAAGAAAAATAAACAAAACAATGTTGTTTTTTCTTCATATAATAGTTTATATTTAGGTCCTGCTGGTAACTCTACCAATCAATTATATTACCCCTATGGTATCGTTCTTCATCCAACATCGAATACACTTTATATAGCAGAAAATGTGAATCATCGAATCATGTCATATAAACTTGGTAATAATTCGGGTACATTAGTATTCGGATTCAATGGAGGAGGAAATAGTAATACACAATTATCTTGGCCTGTAGGCTTACATTTTGATATACTGACAAACAGTTTAGTTATTGCCAATAGTGGTGCTCATAAGATAGTTCGATATGTATTGGGTTCGAGCTACTGGACATTGATTGCTGGTACAACACCAGCACAATTTAATGATCCTATTGAGGCAATATTTGATCCCATGGGTAATTTATATGTTGCTGATAGAGGTAATAATCGTATTCAATTTTTTTATACTGGACAATTAAATGGTACAACAATTGCTGGTGTGCCTGGTGTCTTTGCAGCTAATGCTACTACACTTGCTGCACCTTGGTCATTAAGACTCGATAGTCAACTAAATCTTTATGTAGCAGACACAAACAATAATCGAATTCAGAAATTTTTACGTTATTAAAATTCTCAAATTCGTTGATTAGATATGCAACACCTCGATCCCTTATTTGAATGCGATGTAGGGTGTGAGGGAAGGTGTAATAATCGTCAGCGAAAAAAACTAGTTCCGTCCTAAAGACTTATCGAGATAATTTCATCAAAGCCATCATTTGTTGATGAAATTGAAAACAATTATGATGACAATTGTTCTTTCATTAGTTTCATATTATGTTTATATGCTTCAAGATTGGGATCATCTGCTGCCAATGACTTTTCTCCGATTTTGATAGCTTTTTCTAGAAATGAACTTGCTTTTGAATAATTTTTCATTTGTTGATACACGAGAGCAATATTGTTGTAACATCCCGTTAAATTCTTATGATTACTAGGAAGTGATTGTTGACAAATTCCAAGTGCTTTTTCGTGATATCGAAGTGCTTTTGCATATTCATTTAAACCAAGATATGCTTTTCCAATGTTGTTGTAGACAAGAGCTAAGTTAGGATCATTATGAGGAAGTAATTGTTTTTGAATTTTAAGCACTTTTTCATGATATAATAGTGCTTTATCATTGTCATCAAAATGATCGTATATAACAGCAATATTACCATAGGTAGTAGCTAAACCCTCAAGATTCGAAGGATGTCTTTCGCCGATTTGAATAGATTTTTCGAAAAATTCAATAGCTTCTTCGTATTTGCTTTGATCAGCTTTACATGCTCCGATTTGACAATAAAGCCATCCTTTTGTGTTTTTATCAGTTTCTTCTTGCAAGACAATACGAAAAATATCTATTGCTTGTTTTACTCTACCCAATTGTCGTAATATTAAACCAAATCGACTCCATCCTTCCATATGTGGATACGTTTCGCTTTGTATGTATACCTTCAACATTCTGAAATCTTTATCGTTGCCACTAATCAGTTCTAATTCTATGTGGAATAAACGAGCATTTTCATGAATTTTTTTAATATTTCTTATGCGAAATACGGTATTCATTGCAAAGATAATTTCATTTTCCGAATCAATCGAAGCAAAACATGCTTTTGTTGGTTTTTTAAAATCAATATTCGTCACAAATGAAATATTTATCATATCAGCGTGTTCAGAAAATTGTGTTGAATGATTTTCTATGGAATTCATCGATAGAAAACTACTAAATGAAATAAATCCACCTTCAGCTTGTGATAATTTTTCAAATCCATCGTTAGTTATTTGTTGTTGTTCACTATAAACGGTGAATATTTCCTTGGGATTTCTGCTTTGAAATTGTTCCTGTTGTAATCGATGCATATGTTGATGAAGATCAAAAATAAAACAACTCATTCGTACAATCATATTTATGTCCAATAAACGTAGTGCTCGATTCAATGTTGGATAGATAAATGGTTTCCACGCAAACCACCACCATATTTGATTTTTTCGTTGATCATTCTCCAGCGGTTGTTGACAGTAGTGAAAAAAATCAACCATATTTTTCTCGTCGAATTCACTTGCTAACACTATTTCAGTGATAACCTGAGCACAAATGAATATTGTACTAATATTGATACCTGGAAGATTGGCACTAATTTGTATCAAACCAAAATTAATAGTATTGTATTCATAATTGCTCGTTGCTTCTTCGAAAACATCACAGATCAATTTAATATCTGTGTACACACCCTTGATCTTCGACCAATTTTTGGCCCATTGTTCATGATATCGTTTGTCAATACAAAAAATAAGAATTGAATTGACTTGTGACATTTGATGCATATAATCTATGATAGATTCGCCAAGTGAACCTGACATAATTAAACACACTTTATCATCTTGGATTTCTTCAAGAAATTCGATGCATTCGACATAATCTGTAAAAGTATAAATCGTATGTGTTACTTGCCGTAAGTAAGTGATGCTATTTTGATAATCTTTGTTGTTTTCATGAATATTACTATCTAGCCAAACGAGAAATATATTTTTCATATTATTTTGTGGATGAAAAATCGGATTGCTTTCAAGTGTGATTTTTTTTCTAAAGTCAGAATTCTGTTTGCATCGGAGAGAACGAAAGAAACGAGAAAAAAAACATTTTATGGTGTAATTGAAAATAATCGTTAATAAGAATCATTTTTCTCTTTGTCATTTGAAGGTCAAGGTGTTGAGGGTGAATTTAAGAAGGTAGAAAAAAAGGAGCAAATCTATACTTTTCAAAAGCCGTTTCAAAACTCCAATTGGATCAGTTATATGAATATGAACATTTTCAAGAAAAGTACTATGTATATATATCAGTAACGCAAAAATTTTTGTATACGATGATTGTACCAATCAGCAACATATATATTCAATTGATTGTCTAAAATCAATGAACTAGGGAAATATAATAAAGTAGCATTGTTTCCAAGTTGACCTGTAACACCAGTTAAAGTCGTGCCAATCGATTCATCAGCCCAAAAAAATTGTATTCGATGATTTCTAAAATCAACAACGTATATGTTGCCCATTGGATCAAGTGTTACATCCGACGGTTCATAAAACATAGTTGATGTTGCTCCTTGTACTCCCGGAGTTCCTGACAATCGTGTCCAATTACTTTCACCAAAACGCCATCGAACAACATTGTGACCAAATGCGTTAGCTATAATCACACTATTTGTTAATAAATCAAGATGAAATCCATAGACACGATTTAGTTGTCCATAATTATTACCACAACTATTACCACCTGCTACTTGAGCACCTGAAGTAGCATTGGGTAAATAGCGCATAATTCGACAATTGAATGTATCCGCTATATATAGAATACCAGTGTTAGGATCACGTTGTAAACCGTGTGGAGACCATAATGTATTATTTTCTTTCATAGCTATACCTTGAATTAAATGCGATATAAAACATAAAATAAAGTAACTACTGTGCTTACCATTTCCAGCAACGATTTTACCAATCGTACTTCCTCGAACCCAAAGCACTACCCTATGATTGTTATGATCCGCCACGTATATATTTTCATTGTCATCAACAACAATGCCTATAGATTGTAAGAACAAATTTAAACTACTACCAGGAACTCCAGTTGCATCACCAGCAATTGTCACACCAATTTTCGATCCATTTACAAACTTTTGAACTCTATTATTATATCGATCAGTGACATAAAGATTATACTGCCAATCCAATGCAGGATCCCATGGACCGTTAAATTGTGTTGAGCTGCTTCCTGGCGAACTTGTATTGCCTGCAATTGTTATTCCTGTTCGATTCCATCGAAGTATAGCTATTCGATCTACAACAAAAGAAACTCCAGGTGAACTCGTCTACTCTATATTCTATTACTAATACTTATCACTTTTGGTTTTTTAATAAATAGAATGGGAATAATAATAGTAATAACGATGGCACAAATTAATAAAAAGCCAATAAATATCGACAGCAAAATATGTCGAATAGACCATCGAAACAGCCTTTTTACTTTTCGATGGTGATTCAATACTACAGTTTTGCTGTCAGTCCAAGTGTTTTGCTAAACAGATAAAATACAAATAGAAAACGATCTTTCAGAGGAGAAGAAATTATTTAACATGTGTGAGATAATCATTCGATTGCAACGATCGTATTTTTTGAGAATACATGTCAAAACTGTTTCTTGATGTAGCCACTGTCTGATCTTTGATTGAACTGGTTATCATTGATGATTGTTTGCTTTGCAAACATGTTCTGCTAGTTCGAATGGTAACATGAATAGTTCTAGCTGATCGTTTACGTCGTTTTTTACTCATACCCTTGTTGTATTTCAAGAGAAATAAAAAGCACGCACAAATTGTCTAGACGGGAAACCTATTAACTATGCAATAGATGCATATTTTTATTGGACATGTGCTCCGTAAAGAAAATTTTGTCGACATCTGTCGGAAATATTTGAATGACTTATAGGAGTATTACAAATGGCTCACTTATATATGTAATGGATTTATATAGGATAATTCATTTCTTTATTTTTATTGTGTAGTTTCTGATCGTTATGGTCGATATTATTACGCGTGCAGCGAAAATAATTCGTAACAGAATAGAATATAACTCATGTCCACATCCACTTTTTCTTAATGAAAGAACGTTGGATGATGATGATGAAGCAATTAACCAATTCAAAGCTACTTATAATATTCTTCTTGAATTACAACAATCAAAACCAAATAACGATAATAATTGGTATCAATTGTTTTGTAGACGGTTAGATCGAATTCTGACTAATCATTTGATAGTTACAAGAGATCTCTGTGTTGAATTGTATGATGATATTAGTTACGTACTCAATAAACCAAGTTATCGACATAATAATTGGAATTGGACATGTTTTCTAGCAAGAATCACGTTCGAAGCTGAGTTAGAACAACGAGAATTACAAGTGAAAAATTCTATAGGAACACTAAAGGAATGGAATGAACTATATTTGAAACATAACGATGTTTTAATGGCATATATTCAAAAATGTATTTCTCTTCATTCAAAAGTGGAGGTACGAGAATTAATCGATAATATCGATCAGAAAGTGACTTCGCTCACTCCACAAACTCGAGAATATCTTCGTACAAAATTGAAATGTATTCCGATTAATTTCGACTGTTCGGATAAATTATTGCGTTGTCTTGTTTCTCCATCGTCCAATTGTGATCAATCGAACAACACATCTGATTATATTTCTAGCAAATTTTTACCATCAATCAATCCATTACAGTTTGTAGAAGATACTAATGTACAGAGTATCGAGAGTGCATTACTATCACAACGATGGTTCGTTATTTTGGGTGATCCAGGAAGTGCAAAAACAACTACACTTCGTTGGATCACTTATGTATTTTCAGAAGCAATTCTTCATGGTAAAGAACGAGTATTATTCAAAGGACGTGATCTAGGTCCAGCACGTATTCCTATTTTGATACGAATCGGTGAATTTGCAAAGTGGTACAATGAAAATTCCACATCATCAATGATCGACTATATTGGCAAACATACTTGGTTTCAAGAATTGTATATCGAAGAAAAATATGTAGGAATATTAAAAGAATTGATCATTCATGGTCATACACTAATTCTATTCGATGGTCTCGATGAAATTACAGAAGTTAGACAAAGACAGACAATTGTCGATCTTGTTCGAACATTTATTCATGAATATGTACGTGCACCTAATTTTATTTCGGCATTCGATACGACTCAATTTGAAGATAATATATCATTAGGAATACAATCACCAGAACGTTTCGGTGGTAATCAAGTGATTATTACGAGTCGAGTTGTTGGATATCATGTATTTCCTCTCAATGGTAAATTTCTAGAACATTACCTACTATTATCTATGAGGAAAGAAGAATCAAAACGATTTGTAACGGAATGGATCGAACAAATCGAGTCGAATATAAATGAAATTTTAATGAAAGAAAACATCCGGTTGAATACGGACTTACTACCTTCAATAAGGAAACAATATGATACTTTAACTACACTTATTTGTAACAGTACGAAATCTTTAATATCAAACCCTTTAATACTATCTGTGATTTGTATGTCTATGTTTAATTCACCTATTGAATTTCTTCATAAATGTCGAATTCAAGTATATGATTATGCAGTTCAATCAGCTTTACGCACTTGGGAAAGTCAAAAATCGAATATTTCAATAAACACTCTAATTAATGTTCTAATTGATCTAGCCACTTATCTTCATTTACAATCGCCATCTGGATTGATTGATGAATTTGATCTCAAAGATTTGTGTTACTGTTCTTTGAAACAGCAGAACCTCTCACATAACAATACAAAATTGCGTGAATATGCAACAGAACTAACACGGCTACTTGATCATCAGATAAGCATTATTAGCGAACGTGGTTTACAAGTATTCGGTTTTCTACATCTATCAATCCAAGAATATTTTGTAGCACGATCATTAGTGAAAATTTCGTCAATCGATAAAATTGCAGAAAATTGTCTGTCTTTTACTATTAATCTTCGTTTTCGTGAACCACTTCTCCTCGCACTTGGATGGGTTAGTTGGAAATATTCGTTGAATGATTACGAAAAATTTTGTGACATTCTTGTCAATCGAAATGGAAATTTTGTTTATCCTTTTGGACCACTTCTATTGTTCGATGCTTTTGAAGATATTCAAATTTTACCGTCAAATCGTATACTCTTCACAGCACTCAATAGTTTACTGGATCATCCTTGTGAGAGCGTTTCGATAGGATATTTTATTAAGAATTTTTCGAAATTGGACGTCAACGACCAAATTCAATGGATGCAATTCCATTTGATCAATGAAAAACGTATTGTACATTTTTGTCATTGTATTTTATGTGAAATCGAAAGAAAACGTACAAGCACTGCATCGATCGTTTCAAAATTAATATCACCTACAATTACTCATCATTTATGGACGCTTCGCCATATAAGTAATTTGACTCAACATAATATCGATTTTACCTTACAAAGAATAATGCAATTTAATATCTCAATTGATTCTATTTTTGCAAACGAATTATTTTTACAATACCCATCGCTCGATAACTGTAAATCTGATATTCATCCTTTAATTTTATCTGTTATTATTGCAGTATGTGGTGGATTTCGTATGATATATGATGAATGTAACATGCGAAAATTAGAATTTTCATGGAAATATATTTACAATAAATCATCAATTTTAGAACCTATTAATGAATATTTTCGGAATATGAAAGACGATCATTGTGTGAAGATACAGATACTTATCGATCGATATAAAAATATTCTTCGAGAATCTATGCCAACAGATACTTCAACTGACATCGTTGATACATTCGTTGCTTTAATTTGTCTAGAAGGTCTTATGAACCTATCTATATACGAAGAATTCAGTACATATCCAGCATTTTTATTAGCTATTCATAGATTTGAACAAATTTTCCTCTACTTGACAAGACTGTATCATACTACTTTCGATTATGGAACTTCGCAAATAGAAACAATTATTGAAATATTCTCTTCACATGCGGCAACTCAACACAATGAACAATTAATACAGTTCTCATTATCATGCGCATCTGCATTACGAAAACTTCTTACAAGGTACCATCCAGACTTGTTTAACTATGCAATATATCGTAGAAGAAATATCGATCAATATTTGGATTTACAACCTGAAGTGTATTTTTACCGACAACGCGAATATGAGAAAATGCCTAATCAAATCTCGATCAATAATCATCGTTTAAAAATGTTTGAAGATACACCATTATTTTTATTATCATTCGTCCCACAACATCTACAGAATTTATACAAATTATTAACTATCCAACCAATTGATCAAGTCGAATCAATACCATTTGTTGTTTTCTTATCAGAAACACTTATGTTTATCGAAAGTGTTGAAAAATGTATTCCACTTGTCTATAGTGTCTTATCCATTTTACAACCTTTGTATAAACAACATCACTTAGAAGTTTATGCTTCGATACTCTTCAGGAAAGATATTCATTTACTTAAATATCATGGAAATGGCTTGTCCAATCTATATGATTTGTATGAATTAAAACAAGAAGATGTAATGGATTTGCTGGACTCGTGCTGTATTGATCAAGATTTGAGATTATTTGCTACAGTTATTTCACTCACTCAATTCTTTCAATCATGTTATAGTTCTCAAATAAAAGAAATCTTCAGAAACAATACCAACATAAATCTATCTACCCGTGAGAGTAGAATAATCTGTTCAACGATTGAAAAAATCAATGACCCAGTTCTACAGATGCTCGCTTTAAGTACTATCTTAGTTCCAAAGGAACCTTTTGTTTTTACTGAAGAACAACGAAATGATTTAAGATCGAACACATTTTCTCTATTAAAAGATTTACCCGAATACATTCCATTACTAACTGCTACATTATTATTTGTTCGATGTCATCCTGTACGACAATTCTTCCCTAAACATTATCCTCGAATTCTGAATTCGATTATTCAACAATTGAATTCCGAATCCATTAATCAACAAAGTCAAGAAGCAGCTTATATTGCATTGCGAACACTCAACAACGTTGATTTGTTTGAATCTCTTTTCATGTTCGAAAAACGAACAAAGAATTTATCGGATCTGTGTAATTTTAATTCAACGATATTCTTTCGTTATTTTACCGAAACAATTTCATTTGGAATATCAAATATCAATCTTTTATCATCAATGTATCTCGTTGAATTGAGTTTTGATGTGAACATTTTGAAAACATTGACATACAAAAATCGAAAGAGGAAAATGTCACCTTTGACTGAACTTCACCAATTACTACACGATTTCTCTGTATCCAAAAAGATTATGAGCTTAGAAGCAGCAATTTGGATTGACAATAATTTGCTACAGGCAAACAAAAATGAAATTACTCTTATTATCGAATGGATATCGCCTTACTATGTTGTTGAAAGAAAAGCTCTACCTGTTTTGAACGAATGGTTACAATATCGAGATGATGGATGTCGAAAATTTTTTGCACATTATGCTGCATTACATTTAGTAAAATATGGTCAAAATTCGCCTTGTTTGATTGAGATCATTCAGGAAATATTCCATTGTAAGAAACAATTCACATTTGAACATTTAACAAAAGATTTACTCGAATTAGAAGTTATCGATATGATTCAAAGTCGTGAGATCTTTTTGATTATTATTCAAGGTGCTTATCGTCTGTCTTTAGTAACATCAGCTACGATTAATTGCGAAGCAATATTAGATTTTATCCTCGAATTAGAATTTCAACGTATTCAATCAAATATACATAAACAAACCAAAGATTCAATAGGATCCTATTTGTCGATCATTGATAGTTGTTCAACAAGTGTGCAATTGCACCTTGTCGAATATCTTTGTAAATATATTGATGACCCATCTCTATGTACAAATCCTGCACAATCATATTATCTTGCTAGTATTTTACATTGGACAGTTTCGAGTTTTGTTTATATCGATAGAAACAAACCATATCCTTCCGAAATGTTCGAATGTATCTACAGATTTCTTCATCATACAACATTTCCTCAAGTTCAAAAAGCAATTGTCATTGGTTTTAATAGACTATTTTTTGTGGGAAATTTACCAAAAGAACATGTTTTTATGACAAGTGATGTCATGATTCATTTGGAACAAGTCATTCATTCACGTACAACAATAGAATATACTCGCGATGATGATGATCTTCTAGCTATTTGTTTGTTAGCTTATGGTAATGGTTTGCTTAGATTACAGAAAGTCGAAATAGATTATATCGTTTCAATGGAAACAAGTCGTCTATTCGAAACACTCTCTCAAAGATCATCGTCGACATTAATTTCTGTACGTGCTAGTTTATGTTATGTATTCTCACAATCATTGAATGCAACGCGAAGTACAATATTCTCATACTTTAAAAACGTAGACATAACATCAGTAAATACCTACAATAGATTATTACAAGAAACATTGTATCAATTTATTGATCATGATCGTCATCAAGAAGCAAAAATAATTTCTGAATATTTAAAAATCAATTCTCAAGACATAATTGATAAATTTGTCCTTGAATTATACAATTATTTAAATAAAATGAACTGTACTAATTATGTTTCAGAACATGCACCTAACTATCTCAACATTGGTATTCAATTTGCTTGTGAAAATTTTGATTTATTTATTCGTGCTTTACAAAGAAGTACGTTTGGCGAAATAAATTTTAAAAAATCTATTTATAATGCATATCAACGAACGTGCACCAAAACATTAATAATATTATATGGCAATTTTAGTGTAATTACAAAGGATTTGATTGATATGTTAGCGTATCTGGAAGATTCTTGGAACGAAGTTATATGGAATTGTCTTAAAAATATCAAACAAATATCAGATCGAAATGCTGTGGAACATTTATTTAATAGTTTAGAAGCAAGTTTTCATCCAGATATGCTAAGATTAATTATTCAACTTGCTCAAGCCGATGTTATATCATTATTAGAAGTTCACCAACGTGTGTCGGCTATTCTCAGACAAATCTTGAATAAAAATGACGAAACATCTTTGATCTTTGAACAACAAATTCTTCAAGATTTAATGAATTTAAGTTGCATTCGACAAGATAATTTATTTGAATCGAAAATAATAGAACCATACATACTGACATATACTGATATCGATTCGGTAGAATCATTTCTCTATTCTGATGAATTACCATCATTATTTCTTCGAAGGAATTTTTTTATCGATAGTGTATCATTTTTGATGAAATGTGCAACAGAAGAAAACAGTCTTGACAGTACACATCTTTCAAATCAATAAATATTTTATTATCCATATTTTCTTCGATACTATCGTAAATTAACTTTTGTCACAATAAAATGTCGTTCATAATTTTGATAGTCTAAATAGAATTGATAATGGAAAAGAGAACGAACTTTCATAAATCGGTTCAGTATAGCATTTGATATAGTGATTGACATTCTACGAGAAGCTACTCGTATTAAGTATTTTATACAGTCAATGATTTTCAATACATGTCAACAGAATTTTGAATAAAATATAGTTTTCAATTCAAGTTTGACTGTAGTAGATAAATTTTATTTTGAATCGAATAGAAAAAAATTAGTATAAATAATTATCCATCCTTAGCAAAGATTTGCAAATGTTCATAATCACCATTGAAAATATCTCCATCGCCTGCATATCCTTGATCCGTATATTGCCAGAATGTTTCATAATCTCGACCAGCAGGCATTGGTCCAGGTGTCGAATCATATCTAAAATAATCAATATGAAAATATTATAAATTCAATTGAAATCTATATACCGAGCAAGCCAAGAGCATTATTATCGCCAAAACCATCCGAACTCGAAATACTTCTTCATCTGTTAATTGTATTTATTCTATTTAGATGTTTTTCCATGAATTAAGGTTGTTCCGATTAGAAAGATTTTACTTTCTCAAATTTATTCAGAAAATAGAAGAAAAGAACATTATCCGCTAGCGAATTTTTTCAATTGTTGTTCATCACCATTGAAAAGATTTCCATCACCAGGATTAGGTGTAGCTTTATCGGAATATTGCCAAATTGTATGAGTTTTCCAGCCAGCAGGAAGTGCACCAGGTGTTGAACTATATCTATAAAAATTTTTACTAAAAATAAACAAATTTTATATATTTGATAAATCTACCGTGCAATCCAAAGAGGATTTGTGTCTCCAAAAGCAGGTGAATTACCCGTACATGTCACCCACCAATCTGTTGTGCTATAAATTGTTGGATAACGTTTTGCTTTTGCATAATAAGTATCACTAAATGCTTTAATCCAAGCCACCATTGATGCCTGAGAATGACTGTAACAAGTTTGACCATGTGGATTGTATTCGATATCGAGTGCGCCAGGTAACGTCATTCCATCAGCTGACCAACCACCACCATGTGCAAGAAAATATTCAGCTTGTGCTTCGCCACCAGTAAGATCTGGTCGAGCAAAATGGTAAGAACCACGAATAATTCCGACATTGAATGATCCGTCATATTGTTGAGTGAAATATGGATTCATATAACCAGTTCCTTCAGTTGCTTTTATATAGATAAATGCAACTCCATTTGCTTTTGCATGTGCCCAATCGATATTACCCTAATACATAATTATTTCAAAAAGTAGAACAAAAAAAACATGCGAAATTACATCGTAGTTGGATACATCAATTCCTTTTGGTTCAGCATTTGTTCCGTTACGTAAGAAAATAATCGGATTAGCTGATATACCAACAAAAGTTACTAATAAAATTAAAGCAGCAATCCTAAAGTAGCAATTTTTTTAGTTAAAAAATCT
>ERZ778029.2384-NODE-2384-length-12909-cov-3.720787_pt1 | contig 12909 bp, 6 predicted proteins | sample MGYA00375759_ERZ778029 | MGnify/ENA primary metagenome ERZ778029 (study PRJEB29350, sample SAMN05389819) | bioreactor metagenome | isolation source: Ammonium sulfate bioreactor | place: South Africa: University of Cape Town | collected 2014-04-04 ...
AGATAAGTAAATTTTCATGAGTTAATTCGTGGAAGGAAAAACGAAAAATAATTATCCAAAAATTATAAAGAAAAGCAAGACTAATTATAGATGTCCACCAGTAAGCTAGACGACCGCTTGGATCAAATATAAATGTAAAACGACGAGATGAATGTGTGCGTCGTGTTGTTGATGAATTGAAGTCGAATTTTTCGAAACGAGCTTTTATATCTTGTCGACGTGCTTTACGTAATTGTCGAGATTGCCGAATGAAATCTCCTTGATATGAATTGAATAGATTGGCATTATTATCAGTGCTGAGATTTTGTTGAGCTGCATTTAAAGCTGTTGTTGAATTTTTACGAACATTGGTTAGTGTTGTTGCAAGTGTATCGAATATTGATTGTCGTGATGTTGAACGATTTTTTACTGTTGGATGAGGATTTTCACCAGATGTAAGAGGAGGAGGAGGAGGAGAAGGTAATGGCGTTTGTATGACGGTTGCACTGTCTGTACTACGAAGCGAAGGATTTCTTGATGATTGACGCGAATGTTTTCGTTTGCTAAGAGAATGAATGGATGTTAAACTACCAAGTGGTGGATGTTTCGATGATAATGATGGCTGAGTGGGTATATTGATCGTAGTTGAATCAAATGAAGATTTCTTTTCAATGGTACTCGATGTCAATGGAATTTTATGTGTTAATGATGATAATGTATAATGATTGGATGATGACAATGGTTTATTTGTTGTTGTTGTTGTTGTTGAAGGTGAAATTGTAATTTCAGATAGTTCATCAATAGGATTTGATAAATGTCTTTGTTCGGATAAATTTGTTGATGAAAGACGTGAAATGTCATTATCAGTTGTTGTATTGCACACTTGATAGAGTTTAGACGAGTTGAACGATGATGCTTGTGCCATGCCATCACGAGCGTAATGCCCAAGATTCGGGCGGCTGGAATTCACGGATGCCTAATAAGACGAAGAAAGTAGATGAAGAGAAAAGAACGAGACATTTTGTCATTAGGATCCTGTTTGTTTCTTCTAATATTAAGAATAAGAATTGCATGTTAAGTAGAAGATCATTATTGTCAAGAAAATCAAAAAAATAAAGAAAAGCAGACTTTCGACTTTTTCTTGTTTTCTTTTGCTTGACAAATTATGATAACGATATATAAATAACTGTTAATTCGAGAGATAAATTTAATATCTTTTCTTTTTTCTTCTTATTCAGTAAACTAATAAAAAGATTCTCTTGATGAATTGAACTGAAGCGGAAAACGATTCGGATAGTTTATTTAAGAACCGGAGGCGAGCTGAAATCAATCTTGAAAATATATAGTGCCTAGTGATAATAAAAGAAACGATGACGACACAAAAAAAAATGCAAAACGGCAAAGAAAACGAGACAAAAAGAGAAGAAAAGGAAGGAGAGAAAGAAAGAAAGCTCGAGATGAATGAAACAACGAAGAAAGTAGAATGCTGCTGCTGCTGCAAGCATGTAACGCAATCTGGATCTTTTTTGTCAGGATTTCTGCTCGAACGACTAAAAGTCATCTGATATTGTTATTTCGTGTGTTGATTGTGACATATATCCAACGATATCAAACAGCTGTCCATTTCTATTCATTGTCTATGCATGTATGTTTGCCTGTCGTGCTGTTTTAAGCATCATTGAAAAACAAATCGGAAAAATCTCATCGAAATAGGAACACTTAGAAGAAGAAAAAAACGAAGAAGAAACAAAAGTCAACAAATGTAAATGATTATCATTGTATAACATCTTTGTTTTCTCAAGGCATGTCAACGGAAACATTAGAAAGACATACAATCTATCAATAGAACGATCGATGCTTGTATTATTCCATTTTTCGACAGACGGAATTTCGATCTAATTAGATTCTTTTTTCAATGAAGGTGTTAGCATAGATAGACAAAGATAGAATCGCCATATCAACGTCATCAATAAGACATAAACTTTCGATTGTAATCAGAAAATATAATTGCAATTCCCAAGATTTTTACAGTTATTACGTGTGTAGCAAAAGAAAAAGAATTTGTAATAAGGAAATCTTTATTTGAACGTTACCTGTTATTTGTTTTTGAACAGTTTTAGTCGAGGACAAATCATCTTGATCATCATCAATTTTCTTGTCACTTAGAATTAACATATGAATAGAAATAATCAAAGCGAAAAAAAATAATATATATATATATATGATTTTGCTTGTGAATAAATTTCTTTCTTTCTTTCTTTATATCTATCTGAAAAATAAATAAATAAATGAATGCAATTTACTGTTTTCGATTTAATTGGTTTTCAGATTAAAAAATATAATGTCAATAGAAATTTTCTATAACGATACAAATAAATACAATTGACGTATTCAGATCGAATAATATTTTTCTTTCTTCGTTTAGAAGTTTCTTTTTTTAAATACATTCTTCTTCCGTTTTCTTTTTTTCTTATTCAACGAGAAGCACACTTAGACACATAAGAAATATTACTTGATGACAATTTTTATGTTTGCTTGATTGTCCTTGGAAAAGCTGTCGACTGTCATTGTAAGAGACAATTTATAATATATATCTATATCTATATATATATATATATATATATGAATAAATGAATTCGAATCGACGATTTATTCATTCGAACGTCAAATTAAGTCAACCGGAATAAAAACCAAGATTATGAACGAATAACGACACGGACAGAATCAGAGAGAGATGCTTGACTACAAAACAATTTATTCTTTAAAAGAAAAAGGATTAGCTTAAATGGAGTGTTTAGCTTTCGTATGTCTCTGGTGTGAAACTACTTTTCTAACAATTGTTATTACAACTAATGTAGATTTGCCACGAAGAAAATTAAATTAACACACGACATACTATAGATGTAAAGATAAGAATATGAGTATTACCATTGTTTCTTGTTTGATGACATTCTAAGAAAGCACAAATCATTTAAACCGACACACTCGAGTATCACATTTGCATTAAACTAATGTTAGAACTGGTTCACAAACGAGAACTGTTGTTGGTTAACTTTGAAGAACAAGAATAAAGCAAAGAAAAGAAAACGAAGAAAGGAAAACGCGAGACGATGAAGAAAAAAAAGAAGAAGAAAAGATCCTGCTGATGATGATGATGACGATGCTGATGAAAATGACGAGAATGATGGCAACTTCATTTATCGAAGAATAAGTACAGTAGGAACTATCACGTAGTATCACAACTGACAAAGAAAAAGTTTTCATTTCCGGAGTGAAGAGCAAGTGTGTGTGTGATGTGCATGCTCTTGTGCTCGAGATTACATTATTGAAAGTAGTTCTGTATATTTCTTTTATTTTTTCGACTAATTTCTTGTCTCCTCATCTATTTCCTATTACAAAAAAAGAAGAAAAAAAAACAATGATCTTCTTATGTTAGACAGCATCTTAGTCTAACTGTGACTATGGATTCGTTCGGGTGTAAACAAAGCATTCTACGCAGTGAACGAACAAAAAACAACAAGGTATTCCCATAGATAGGAAAAAATCGACAAATGATTTATATGAAAAAATGAACAACAAAATAGCATAGAAATTCTGAGCAACTTTCATAATTCTTTCTCATGAAATATTCTATAGAAGAAAAAGAGAAAAACTAGCTTTATATACACGCAGCGAATCATACAAAGAAAGAGGCCTGTTCATGCACAAAGAGAGAGAAAAAAAGCAAAACGAGTCAACGTATCGTTATTGCTAATTCTTTCTCATGTTTCTTGTCGAAAGATTTAAGTCCTAAATAATTAGATCTAACAATCGAGTTATTTAAATATAGATTAAAAAGAGAATGAATAACAACAAAACCTATGAAAATAAAACTTGACGTAAGTACACAGATCATTACATTTTCAAACGAACTACGCTATTCACCTGTCTTTCTTCTGCTCGAATGAAAATTGCGACTGTTTATATTAATGGGAAAAGGAAACCGGAAGAAATTTGGTGTGAAAAAAAAATGAACGTCGATGTGCCTCAGTAAGAGAACTCGCGTTTTGTGCTTGCTCTTTTCTTTGCTCCCCTCTTCTCTCTCTCTCTCTGTTTTTTTCTATTGTCTCAGGTAGATACATGCCATTAATTTACAGAATCCTTGTATTTAACTGCATTTTTCCTTAACCTCAGGCTATTTTATTAAGATAAACATAAAAAACGCTTTTTCTCTTACACACATCGATGTATCAAATAGATTTCAATAGTTCACATTTCTTTTCCTTTTAAATAATATATACTTGAAAGCGTTTTTTTTTACCTTTTTTACTCTTGACTTTGTTACATCCGAGTAATTAACAATTTTTAATTAAAAAAAACAAATCTTCATTTAATTCATAAATCAGAAAAAAAATGATATGACAAGATATTAAATTGATATTAGAAAATTGTTTTCATGCAAGAATATGCACGCTGTAATCGAACCGTTTTCTTTTTTGAGATTCTCTAGTACAACATAGCTGATGTTTTTTCTATCTATTTCTCTTGTTGTTTTTTTTTCTATATATATATATATATATTACTTATTCTATGTTTGAACTTGTTCTCGTGAATAAATAATCAATAAGCTCATCCTCTCTTGTTGCGATGCTACTTTGTGTTTTCTCTTGACCATACTGTTGATATATTATCAAGCGAAAAGAGAAAAAGAAGAGGAGAAAGAAAAAAGAGAATGTTTTCAGAATATTCTTTCTTCTCTTCTCTTTAAGATCTTCATCTGTTTTGGTTTCATAGTGACATCAATTCGTAAAATGACAAGAACGTTTTCTTTTAGCAAGTCTTCAACGGCTGGTCAAAAAACAGGAAGAAAGAAAGCAAGAAAAAAAGTCTGAAAAAAAAAGAAAAAGAAATATTTCCTTTTTTTAGTTTCTTTCCTTTTTGGAATAACGAACAACAGCATTCTCTATTCTTGCCGCAAAACACGCTCGTTTGACTTCGAATATATGTGCGTGCGTTCGTTCAATTTTCAGCTAATATTGAAGTCTAAATTTTTCTTCTATTTTTATGTCATACTACTAATAGTTATTCTTCTCTCTCTGCCTCTCTCCCGCTTTGCCGTACTGTCTTTCTTAATAATCGCTGACAACTCTCCCTGTTTTTCTTACTGCTGTGCGTGCAAGACACGAGTTAGTTAGTTTGTTTCTCTCTCTCTCTCTCTCTCTCTATCTATCTCTTGTTCTATTTTTCTTCTATCTATTCATTTAGTAATGTTGACTGAAACTACATTACATCCTGCTGTTCATTATGTCGAATGCACGATGTTAGTCTAATGATGAACTAGTTGATTCGTTCTTTTTTTCTTCTCTCTCATGCATAGAGATCAGTTTTAGTTCATCGACATTTGATTAGATCGGAACTAACTAGAAGCTCTTTCTCATTGACGCAATACTTGACACACGTTTATATAAACATTTTTCAGAGTTTGATAATTAACGGAAGAGATCAGTAAACCTAAACAGGAAAACACACATATTTAAGTCTAGTCAATAAAAATCACATGAGAATTATTCAAATATGCACAAGCAAATCGATCGCTAACTCAAACAAAAACCAGACACAAGTGATATGTTCTCATTTGTTATTTCAAAACAAAAAGACATGCGAACACTATTAAATGTCAAAATTGACCATGATTTGTGTGAAGAAATAATTATTTATTTTTAATTTGACATTGTATATTTTTAAAAATAAAAGACAGACTATTTTGATATATTTGAAGTGGAAAATCACATTAATCGAAACAAGAGATTCATCTAAGCAAATCCATTTGTTTTTCAAAACAAAAGAAATGAAATCAAGCAACGAGGAAATTGAAAATATATTAACAAAACAAAACAAAATCTCTATTGAGACTGATGGCATTAATGAACAACAAGCAAAAGAAGTCATGACTTAAATATTAGCTATTAGTAGTTCAAGAAAGAGAGACTATTTTCAATTAAGTTCGGTTCTTTGCTGCATACAATTGATCGTATTCGGTTTGTCAACAGAATTTTTGAAATTATTTTTAGAAAGAATAATTACATTTGTTAGAAAACTACTTTTTTTTCATGTCTTAATCGAGTGAAATACTCATTGTTCGTCGCCTACTCGAACTTCTCTTCTCTCTTTTTGTATTCTGTTTGGATCCGATCAATGTCATTTGTATTTCCGTCCGGAATAACATGCTTGCATGCGTATGCTCTAGCCTTGATAATTCTTTTTTTTCCTATCTATGCGTCTCTTTTCAACTTCGCTCCTTGAACAAAAGCAACTCTTATCGAGTTGTGTCTTTCTCTATTTGAAAAATGACTACTATTTCCTGTCGTTAATCATGTTCTGTCTGTGTTTCTTTATCAAGCAAAAAAAAAAGCAAACAAAATTTCAATTAATTGAATACGAAATATTCAAATTTTTTTCTGTAAGGTATTTAGTTTTCTTTTTGTTTTATATATCTGACGACAGCAAGAAAAAAAGAAACAAAAATTGTTTTTGAGCAAAACATAAGGAAGATCCGCTCGGATGATATAGCACACAAAAGAAAGAGAGAGGGAAAAGTTTTCTAACGAAAAAAGAAAAAAAAAGAAGGCACACATAGAGTTTTTATGGAATGAATGAATGAATGCATCAATCATGGAAAATAAATAGCACAATACAAACATACATATCATACGTTCAGATGACTAGGTAAATGAAGAGACAACAATAATAATAATAATAATAATAGGAACAACAGAAAATCATCTAAGGTATTGCTTATCCGTGCGTCTTGGGAAGGCCACACGTGTAAACAATGAGAAGAAGAAAAAACGCGAACAACGCACATAAATACGACTGCTCATCGCCATGGAACAAACAACTACAACAACAACAATAATAACAACAAAGAGAGAAGAAGAGAGGGAGGGAAAAGTAAAAAAGCGGTAAACGTGACTGAATACAACAACCACAGAGAGGCATAATCTAACATACGGTTACAGAATATAAAAAAAAAGTATCACATAAGTTGTTGTTGCTGTGGTTGTTGTGGTTGTGATTGCTGTTGTTGTTGTTGTTGTTGTTGTTGAAGACTAGATAATACTAAAGCATATGCATGCATAAGCATAAAATGTGGATTATCAGCGAATGTTGTTGAATATTTCGCGAAATAGTTTTGTGCCAATAAAAGATTATATGGATTGGAAAGAAATTTGGCAATTAATTGCTGAGATTCGAGTGCAGCTGCAACAGCCATTTCAGCACTATTCGTGTTGTTATTATTATTATTATTCGTAGTATTTGTATTATTGTTGTTTTCTTCGTTGAATGTTGCTGAAGATGTTGACGAATATTTTCGTAGTTTTTGACTATTTTGACTTTCGCTAGTTGACAATTGTGAATAAGATGATGACGAACAACAAGACGATGGACTTGGCGTCGGTAAACAATCGACATTAATCGATAGCGGACGTTTTTTCGGCGGTAAACTATTCCATCCATTGTTTGTTGTTGATAAATTAACCGGTGATGATGATTTACAATCCATATGAAGTTCTGTTTTGATTAATTTAGTGGCTTGAGTACGTTGCCCACGTTGTCGATGACGATACAACGTTGATTTAACTGATGAAAATGATGGCAATTGAGAACGAATATCAGCCGAATGTTCATCAACAGATCGTGCTAATTCTTCGTCATAAATTCTCGGTATTGTGACTGTATCTTCGGCTGCACGTTTTTTCAAACGTGAGAGAAATTCTTGTTGAGGATCGACACGTAATGTACGTCCATGTAAATGATCGTCATTTCGACGTACAACTCGGTCACCAAATGTTCGAACACTTGCGCTACACAATTCACTTGAAATACGAAGACAAGTAGATCATTGATCTTTCGTTGTTCAATAACTTACTGTGTGCATGTCCAAGACATGGAACCGTCGAGATTGTCACGACGATGTTTGTATCGATGACCATCGAGTAAAATACATGGTTTGCCTTTTTGTGTAGTTTTCAGAACAAAGCTTGGCGATAATGAAAGATTCGAATTTTCATTGGTTGATGTTGTTGTTCCTTCACTTTTGAGACTAGAATTTAGTGATGATGAGATTGATGTTGATAATGACTGATTGGTCTCATCGAATGATGCATCCAATTCTTGTTTTATCGATGACTCGTTAACAATCGGCTTTTGACTCGACGCTAATTCAGCGAGAACATCGAGCCTAAAATTAAACAAAAAAAATCAAATTATTTCTTTTTTCTTGTTTGATTTCATTCTCACTTATTCATATCAAATGTGTGTTATTCAAATCAAGATACAATCGATTTATCTATCTATGACTATAGGAATGTAAAACGAGAGAAACAAAAAACTAAGAATGATCTCTTATTTATACACTATGTTTATATATATATATGTAAACTTCGAGAACAAAACAGTGTATGTACATATGTATATATCATCGTGTCGTGTGATTATACAAATCATCCATGTGCGTTCCGAAAAAACAATAACACATCGATATATGTACGTATTTAAGTGAGAGGATACAAAAACAGAATATCAAGGGTTTATGATGGAGAAACAAAGAAAAACAGACGTACTTGCTGAAATGAATTGGGTTTAAATTTTCATTTGTTTGTTGTTCTATCATGATGTTAACCAGGACAAAAAATCTTGAATAAAAGAATCAATGTTCGAAATATGTCTGCTATATCATTAAGCATAGAGTCCACTTCCTATTCATTTTCTCTCTTTCTCTCTTTTTCTCTATATGTTTCTGTCTTTTTCTGTTCCCACTAAAGCGTTACGTATGCTTGGACAAATACATTCGTTCTTCTCTTCTTCTTTTTTTTTCATTTTCTCGTCGTCGTCGACGACGTCGTCTGCAACAACAAAAACAGGGAAAACACGGCGGCAGATGGTCAGCACGCGCTCTCTTTTGTCCATTCATTCATTCAAGAGAGGTGGCATACACGCACGCTCAATGCACAATGATAGGACAAAGGGAACACAAAAAAAAACGAGAGACGTTAATTTAAGACACACATATATAAAAAAAACGAAGAAAAAGAAAAAGGAATGATGAGAATCTTCTGCAGACGGGAAGCGGCAGCGCGCATTATATGCCCGGACGTTGACCTTCGTCGTCTATAGGAAAAGTGCGACGCGTGTCTCATCTTGATGTGTGTTCTGTGTTGTTCCGAGTGAACCTTCTGCTGACCACAAATTAAAAAATAATTTCACTAGCACTCAGACGATGAATATGAAAAAGAAGAAAAAGAAAAAGGAAGAAGACAATAGGAAACGTGTGTGCACTCTCATTTCTTTTTTAACATCAATGTCTTCATTCTTCCTCCTGTCTAAAATGATGTGTGAGACAGTTGTCCACCTGTTCAAGAAATTCAATCTTCATCTGCGTGCATTTACCGCGAGTTTAATGTGAACAATTTCTTTTCAACGTATAGATCATCTTTTTGTTTTAAAAAGAACACTATTTGTAATGACAGGTTTCACTGTCAAATAAATATATTTAACTTATTTTTGACAAGCCTTTCAAGTGTACATACGCGTATAGAGATCGATATATATCTTTCATTCACACACTTCAATGTAACCATATGCTCAACGAATAAAGAGCAGGTGTTGGCGAATCAATAAAAACAAGAGAGTGTAAACTTGTCGTTCGGGATAATCTCGTTCATGAGTAAACAAATTTTATTATTTAAAAATTGCAAGAAGAAGAAAGAAAAGAATGCAGTCGAAATTATTCGAATATTAGATTTTTGTTTAACGACAACATCTAGTTAATCGTTTTTTCCATGATGTTTCCGATCGCATTCGACGTCTTAATTCATCGGGATCGGTTTGACTTCGTGCAAAATTCAAAAATACTTGTTCTAAAGTCGTTTGACTAACTGAATAATGTTCAATTGAATACGTTTGTTTTGATGATTCGATAATACGGAATAACAATGCTAACGATAGATTAGGCTCATCAATGTGAATATGTACAAAACCTTCATAAGCTTCTTTCAATTCGCTATGAGGAAAAGAATCTCGAATTGTAGAGAAAAATCCATCAACACGATTGTCATCGAAAACTTTCAATTTAGCCATTAATGTGTAACCTATAAATACAAACAAAAGAATAATCATTTTCATATGGACAAAAATTCTGAATTTACCAGCTCCAAATTTCGATTTTAAATGTTGAATACTACCCAAACATTTAAATTTTCCATTGACCATAATAGCTAAACGTGTACAAAGAGCTTCACATTCTTCCATTGAATGACTTGTTAAAACAATTGGCTTTCCACGATCTCGAATTTGTGCAATAGCATTCCAAAAATGTCGTCGTGCTTTCGGATCCATGCCCGTCGTTGGCTCGTCCAAAAGAACAATAGCCGGATCACCGATAAGCGCAACAGCAGCTGATAATTTCCGTTTATTACCTCCACTATATGCATAAACAGGTTTTCGCGCATGTTTTCTTAAATTCATCAGTTCAATTAACGCGTTAACTATCGGAGGAATTAAATGTTCTCGTACACCACGTAAACGAGCAAACATATAGAGTGTTTCTTCACCGGTTAATAAATCAATTAAAGCATCAAATTGTGGACAATAACCCATTCGTCTTTGTGCTTTTCGCATGTGCGTTGCTAAATCAATTGAATCGAGAATAATTTCACCGGAATCAATCGTTTCATCGCCAGTTATCATTCGAAATGTTGTTGTTTTACCACTGATAAATAAAAAAAACAAAACTCAGTTAAAAGCATTTCGTTTCGACTTACGCTCCATTGACACCTAACAATCCGAAACATTCTTTCTTTCGAACTCCGACAGATATTTGATCGACAGCATGAAACATTCCATTGAAAACTTTTTCGACTTGATTCAAAACAAGTACATCCGTACGCATTAATTCCGCCGGTGAACTCGTTCGTATACGTTCGTTTTCATTGATCACATCATTATCTTCCGTAGTTCGACTCGTTCCATGAGTTGTAATATGTTCAGTTGTAACGAGTGATGAAATAGTGCTGTTCGTTCGAAGATAATCATCACGACGTTTTGGGCGGATCAATGAATATAGATAACGGATTTTTGTATGAAGTTGAAAATCAATAGCAAGAAGAGTGGCAAATGCAACACACGATTGAATAGCCATGAACACGAGAAAACGTCCGAGACCAGGTTTGTGCCAACTGAGAAAATCGGTTGTCCAACTGACACATCCATTTGGTCCGCAATCACCTATTCAGATAAGAAACTTTCGTATTAACAGAAGAATGCAGATTCAAAATACCTGATTCTGTATTTCCACAACATATATTTGGTGTTTTATCACATATTGATGTCAACTTCGGACAAATCTCATTATAAATCGAATTGACGAAGAGATTGTTCAAACCTTGACCGAGACTGTAGTTCGGAAATAAAATAATGAATATCCATTCGACGATATCCGCTGTACTGATTAAATCAAGTTGAGGAATCGAAAGAATGACAATGGCTAGTAGCGTTGCTTGACCTAAAATAATCGAATATCGATTGGCATTTTTCGTTTGTCTTCTTACTTGTTATGATATTAAAAATTGTTATCCAAGCAAAACCACTTGCTGGAATCGAAAATAAATATGTCATCAAATATGTCAACGGTATTTGCGAGAAACCGTACATTATATATAACAACACGGTGTATCCCATACGATGATCAGTTAAGAAAACTTCAAGATTGTCTTTCAATGCGTCAGTATGATAGAATATTGTCCAAATAATAAATATGAGAAATACAGAAACAGTATAATAGACTGCATCCCAGAGAAATGTACTAGCCCAAAAAATGATGCCATCAGCTCCACTTAAGAATTGTAAATGCTTAGCTTTTGACATACGTTCTTTGATTAAAAAGACAGAAAATGCAGCCATCATAAAACCAAGACCGAAGACAACACTCGATGCCATACGAAAGCCGAAAAATTGTTGACTTTCAAAATCACTGACTTGTTCTATGAGCGATCTCGGTAACGGATGATTAATAACACTGATTGTTCGATTGTTTGCTACTGAATATTGTCTTAATAGAGCATTTGATATCATATTCAAAGATAATGGTGGAATATGATACGGTTGATTATTGAAAAATCCAGTTATTGTCGTTAGATTTCCTGTATCATTTTTTTTTGAATCAACAGCAATCAAATGACGATCATTTAAATCCATTAAACTTCGTTCACCGATACAAGTCAAATAGCTGAGTATGTCTGTTGGTCGTCCATTGACACAAGTATCAGTCAAATTTGATGATAAATCGCGTATATGTGCAACAGTCTTCGACTGTTGAAGAAAATAATCATAGTTCTTAGTAAATTCAGTTGAACGAATTTCATTGTAAGCTTGAGTATACGGTACAGTGATTGTTCGATATCGATCTAGTGAAATTAATAATGCTGGACTATCTTGTGGTTTAGGTATTTGCTGTTCGATAATTAATGAAACAACAACGAATAGAACAGGCAGGGCAGCAGCGACTAATGCGAGATAGTTTCTCATTGAATTCAAAATACGTTTCATTAATAAAGCATAGAATTGTTGAACGATCAACTTGAAACCGTGATTCTTTTCAACGTGTGTATCAAATATACCTGAAGAAAAAAAAGAATTCGAATTTATCAATAAAAACAAGTCGATTCAATTGATATTACTCATTGGTACTTCAACATCTCGTTGATATAATTGTGTATCATCTCGATCATCATAATCACCATCTTCATTACTATTATTTGAAACAAAATTTTCTGCTGTTACTATTTGATCTGGCTCATCGGCTTCAACACTAATCAAACAAAATATTTTCATTCAAGTCTCTCGTTTTTTTTTGTTTTCCTACATTTTCATAAAAACTTCTTCTATCGATGT
>ERZ778029.2385-NODE-2385-length-12909-cov-3.498911_pt1 | contig 12909 bp, 10 predicted proteins | sample MGYA00375759_ERZ778029 | MGnify/ENA primary metagenome ERZ778029 (study PRJEB29350, sample SAMN05389819) | bioreactor metagenome | isolation source: Ammonium sulfate bioreactor | place: South Africa: University of Cape Town | collected 2014-04-04 ...
CTCGATGCAGCAGCTCGTCGAGACCTGGTGGCGACGGACGACGTCGTGGTCGTGGTGGTGGTGGTCGTTGCAGGTGCAGCCTCAGGCGTAGAGGTCGACTGCTGTGCGACCGAACGTGTGGAGGTACGCGTCTGGGTCATGGTCGCAGGCTAAGGGGGACTCAGAGTCTCGCGCATACGATCGAGAGGCGCAGCCACGAGCAAGGAACGAGAGGAATGACGATGGTGCTGCTGCGATGCGCATGAGACACAGCGACCCCTCTGGAGCCTCTGGAGCCTCTGGGGAATTCATGCCGGGTACACGGCGGGGCCTCACGGACTGCGTGGCCTGCCTGAGCGTGCCGCAACCCGGCAGCTGATCGAATGGTCTATCGCGTTGGAGTGTGACGCTGACTTGGCTCTCCTGGTGCGCCATTGATGGATAGTATCTTGGTGGATATCGCTGGACATGTCGGGTTTGTATACACTACTCGCTCACGCTCTCGTGAGTGCTTCTCTATCAATCATACACAACGGTGCCAGACACGGCAAGGAACCACGACCCAGGTTCAACATTGTATCTCACGCTGCAGCTCGACCACTCGATGGCGTTGTTTGTCGTGCTCGGACGGTGGCTCGTCATCGAGCATGCGAATGACGATCGTGCGGAACAGCGACGGCTGCGACGGCTGCGCTCGCTTGCAGGTCTCGCGCGTCACGGCGTCGATCACACTCCAGCGACAGAGTGCCAGCAAGTCGGACCAGGCGACGTGGAGTTGCGATGTGATGTCGAGCACGTTCCCGAGCTCGTCGTGGAACGAGACGTCGCAGCGCTCGAGCACCGAGCGACTCGAGAACATGCGCCACGCGAAGCGCTCGTCGTAGGCCGCGAGCCGCGCCTCGGTGTCGAGCGTCTCGTAGTCAGCGATCGAACGCGGAGGCGCGTCACTGTCTTGTGGCGCCAGCCAGAGCGTGAGGTAGTAGTACCGCAGCGGAAAGTACAGCTGCACGCTCAGCAGCAGCACGAACACGAGCCGCGCCGAGAGCGACATGTCGTTCATCGTGGAGGCGGGCGCCTGCGTCTGTGTGTGTGAGCGCCTCTCGTGGTCCAATCGGGAGTAGATGGATGGATGGTACCAACGCTGCTGTGATGACCGGTGGTTGGTCGGGGTCGAGGGCAGGGAGAGAGTGTGGCGGCTCGCGAGTGTCGCTGGCGTCGTTGTTGGTTGGCTGCTGCTGCTCGCGCGCACCGTTACAACGACACACCACACACTCTCCCACTCTATACTCGTTGATTGACTTGTGGTGCTTATTGATCGGAGACCATGGACCGCATCGCGAGCCTCACCAATGCCGCCAAGGACAATAAGCGGCTGAGTATCGGCGTCGACACCGAGGACAGCGTCGAGGACTACGACGAGGAGATGGACGAGGACGAGGGCGGTTGGAGCGATGACGACGCCGACGACGACGCCGGCGATGGTAGTGGTGGTGACGGGCAGCGCCAGCTCGCTGCCGATGGTACGCCGTTGCGCGGCGGCAGCGGCTCGGCCAAGCGCCGCAAGTCGGCGCGTCCCGGCTCGACGAGGGCCAGCCCGCTCGCCAGCGGCAGCCGCGTGGCGCACACCGAGGACGAGGCCGTGCAGCTGCTCCTCACCGCCTCGGGCCAGGCGACCATCGAGCTCGACCCGTCGATCGACAAGGAGGCCGTGCGTCGCCGCGTCGACGAGGAGCGCGAGCGCCTACGCCGTGAGGCCGAAGGCCTCGCCGCCTCGGAGCTCGCGAGCACCGCAGGCGCGTCATCGGATTCCGGCGCGTCGGCGGCCTCGAGCGTTGCTGCGGGTGCCGTTAACTACCAGGAGACAGATCTGTTCAAGAAGCTCCAGGCCATGCGTGCGTCGGCCGAAACCGCCTCGTCGATCGATAGCAGCGGTGGCGCTGGCGGCGGCGCGAGTGTCGTATCGCCACGCTCGACCATCGACAAGCCTACGTCGGCACTTCCGGCGCTCAAGATCACGGCCGAGGTCGACCCAGCTGCCGCCCCGGTTCGCCGCAAGGAGTCGACGGTCGTATCGCCGCGCGACAAGAAGGACAAGAAGAAGAAGGACAAGGCCGACAAGAAGGAGAAGGACAAGGCCGACAAGGAGCGCGACAAGGCCGACAAGGCTGCCAAGTCGCCGCGCGAGAAGAAGGGCGTGCTGGCGAGCCTGCTCGGTAAGTGAGCCACAAGACCACGATGACAACGACGAGGGAGAACGACACTATGCGTGGAGCTGCGTGGGCGTGTCTAGAGCACTTTGTCGAACCAAGAGTTGCCAAGCGAACGAGCGAGCGAGCGACAGTACCCGTGCGATCTGTACTAACAAGCAATCTAAACCAAACCAAACCAATCCAATACCATACCATACCATTCAATACATACAATGATTCATATCCGACTCGAGTCTCTCCTTCAGAAACACGCAGCAGTGAGGCAGTCATCCTCCTCGTGACAATCAAGGCGGTGTGTCGGCTTGGCGATTCAAACAAACCGAACCAACAGACCGAGAATGCTGCGCATCCATCTCACTCAGCTCAACTCCATCTCGCCAGTTCATTTCGTTTGCTCGCTCGCTCGCTCTCACACCCGCTCTTGATGCTCGCGCACCGTCTTTGCTTCTCGACTGGCGTGTTTCGCGCCGTCTGCTACCGTGCTGTGAGGCTCGCGAGCACGCAATCCACCGAGTCGAGCGAGATCGTGCGACAGCGTGACCTGCGCAAGTCGCGCCAGCGACTGGAAACACTCGCGCTCGCGACCAAGGGGCTGCCATCATTTCGCGACACGGCTCGAGCGGCGCTCGGTGGCGAGCTGAAGCGCCGCAAGACTTCGACGCTGCAGGTGAACGTCGGCTTGTTGTGCAACCAGACATGCCATCATTGCCATGTCGAGGCCGGGCCGACGCGCACCGTCGAGAACATGAGCCGCGAAGTGGTCGATCGCGTCATCGAGCTGATGGCGCGCTCCGAGTCGGTGCAGACGGTTGATATCACGGGAGGCGCTCCCGAGCTCAATCCACACTTTCGTACGCTCGTGGCTGCGGCGCGACGGCACCACAAGAACGTGATCGACCGCTGCAACTTGACGGTGCTCTTCGAGGAGGGCCAACACGACACACCCGAGTTCCTCGCGGCCAACCAGGTGCACGTCGTGGCGTCGCTACCGTGCTACTCGTTCGCCAACGTCGACAAGCAGCGTGGTAAGGGCGTGTTCGACAAGTCGATCCGTGCGCTACAGCGCCTCAACGAGCTCGGTTATGGACGTGTCGGCCTGCAGCAGCCGCTGCGTCTCAGCCTCGTGTACAACCCGCTCGGCGCTTCGCTGCCGCCACCACAGCAGCAGCTCGAGCGAGCGTACCGCTCCGAGCTGCAACAGCACTTTGGCATCGAGTTCACGGACCTCTTCACGGTCACCAACATGCCCATCAAGCGTTTCGCTGACCAGCTGCTGCAGGCCGAGCAGTACACCGCGTACATGCAGCTGCTGCTCGATGCCTTCAACGCCGCGACGCTCGAGTCTCTCATGTGCCGCGACACGGTATCCGTCTCGTGGGATGGCAAGCTCCACGACTGCGACTTCAATCAGATGCTCCAAATGCGCCTGGGTGCGCCAGGGGCACAAGCACCGCCAGCGCCAGCGACCGTGTGGGACCTCGAAAGCCTGGATCAGTTGGAGGGTCACTCGATCGCTACCGGCAAGCACTGCTACGCCTGTACCGCTGGCGCTGGCTCCTCGTGTACTGGTGCTCTTGTTAGTTGAGGCTGCATCTCTCCCGCCCCAATTGATGCAGCCGTCGTTGTTTGTTGATTGAGCCGGTGATGTTGAGATAGATAGAGTCGTTTGTGTTGATGAAGATCGATTACTGTTCTTAGATCGGAGTGTCGCTCACTCTCTCTCTCACGCTCCTGCTCTCACACACCTCGCTGCGTCCTCCCTCCAGGCCTCGCAATGGAAAAGCTGCTTGCCTACGGTGACAGTGACGATGACAACGACGATAGCGCTGCCGAGTGCAATGAGCGCCCACAACAGCCTGCAGCGGTGCAGCATCGTAGGAAGCGCTCGCTTGATGATGCATCATCGTCCTCGAGTGCCGAGCCACAACCTGCCAAACGACCGTGTACAGGCATGCCGCCTCCGCCACCCGATATGCTTTGTGGGCCATCGGAAGCCGAGAAGCTTGCGCAGCTCGAGAAGCACCAAGGTCGCACGAGGTCGTTCGCACACGTGCCAGGCAACTACCCGTCGTTCGTGTCGCTGGCGCTGCAACATACGACCGGCTCGCCCGAAGCCGAGGCATTCGATGCTGCATGCGATCATGTATGTTGCTGATCCACTCGCCTCCTGGGAGCTATATCGATCGATGGTTGGCTCACGCGTATCATGTGGAAGGTGTTCGGCGTGCTCGGAGAGCTGGTGGCACATCGGACGCCGATCGAGAGCCTCCACGTGTCGCTGAGCCGACCGTTCGCGCTGCGGAGACCACAGATCGACGCGTTCGTGGCGCAACTCAAGAGTTCGATCGCAGGGCATCAGTTCCCCGTGTCGTTCGGTCGCTGGGACGTGCTAATCAACGACGACCGCACGCGATCGTTCGTGGCGCTGCGAATCGAGCAAGGCCGCGAGCTCGTGCGCTCGTTGATCTCGATCGTTGACTCGGTGCTCGAGAGCTTCGATCTCCCGACCTATCACGAGGTACTAAGCGACTGAGACTGCGCGTCCTGCGAGAGAGTGGCATTCATTCGGTCATGGTGACAGGAGCGTCTTCCGCACATGAGCATCGGCTGGAGTCTCGGTTCGAAGCTGTACGACGATGGCACAGTCGCAACAGCCGACCACACACTACCGAACGACATCCACCTGACGGCCCTTGCAGTCGAGTGTAAGGTCGGCAAGTGGATCTATAGATTCCCACTCCAACCATTGACATAGCGTCATGGTCATGGTCTTGGTCGTGGTCGTGGTCACGATGGTGCTCGCTCAGTTCCCATTCCATTCGCTCATTCGCTCGCTGCCTCGCTCGCACGCGCACCTCGCCATCCATCCATCTATCTCCCTCCCTCTCGCGACATCAACACCACATACGATTAGGTGTGAGTGGTGCCAGAGTGATAGCGTGAGCCATGTTGGAGCCCGAGCAGATACAGCAGCTCAAGAGCGACGCCAAGTACGTGAGCGTCGACTCGACGCAGGAGTTCCTGCTGCGATGCTTCAAGACGTACGCCTCGCGGCCGTGCCTCGGCTCTCGAGCGCCCTCCGAGAGCTCGTTCTCGTTCCTCACGTACTCTCAAGTCGGTGAGCAGTGCCTCGAGTACGTATACACATGGCGCAGCAACCATCCCCGTTCTCTCTCGAGCCCGTGAGCATCAGGCGCTCACTGTGCGACGATCCACGCTCAAGCTTTGGCAAGCAGCTGCACGAGCTGGTGCTCAACGACAACCCCAACAAGCTCGTGGGCATCTTGCTCTCGAACTCGATCGAGTTCTACGTGACGGACTTTGCGTGTGCGCTGTACGGCCTCGTGAGCGTGCCGTTCTTCTCGACGCTGTCGGCCGAGAACCTGCAGGCGATCTTTGCGCAGGCCGAGATCAAGACACTCGTGTGCGACAGCGGCTCGTTCGACCTGGTGACGCGCATACTCGACAAGGGCGATCTGCGCATGAACCACGTGATCGTCGTGCGATCCTCGAGCACTGGAGCTGCGGCTGGCGTTAGACAACATGCGCGTGTGTCGCGCGTCGTGGCATACGACGACTTGGTGCGGCTCGGATGCTCGACGCGCCGCGGCAGCGGCAGCACGCACACGGAGCTCGAGCGTCGACTGCCACACATTGACGCCAAGGACATGGCGACCATCATGTACACCAGCGGCTCGACCGGCTCGCCCAAGGGCGCCGTGATCACCGAGCAGACGTGGCGCGCTCGCGTGCTCTCGATGCCGGTGCTGCCGTTCAACCTCGTGTGGCTGAGCTTCCAGCCGCCGGCGCATCTGCTCGATCGCAAGAGCGTGTGGTCGGTCGTGCGCCTCGGTGGCATGATTGGTGTCTCGAGCAGCGCCGCGACGTTGTTTCAGGACTTTGCGGCGCTGCAGCCGACGGTCGTGTGGTCGACGCCGGCGCTGTGGAACCAACTGCACACCGTGTGCCACGAGCTCGTGCACACACGCAAGCAGCAGAATGCGGGCGAGAGCGACGAGGCAGCACTCGAGGCAGCGTACGAGACCGTGCGCGCGATGCTCGGCGGCCGTGTCGTGCACGTGAGCAACACGGCGGCGCCGCTCTCCAAGGAGGTGGCGCAGTTTGTGCGCGATTGCTTCAAGTGCCCGACGTCAGACGGCTACGGCTCGACCGAGGCCGATACCGTGTCGGTCGGCGGGCGCTTCGGCCGCTCCACCGAGTACAAGCTGGTGGATCTGCCGGAGCTGGGCTACTACACGACCGACCAGCCCAACGCTCGTGGCGAGATCTGCATTCGCTCGCCGACCATGTTCTCGGGCTACTACCGCGACGAAAAGGCCACGGCCGAGGTGTTCGACGCCGACGGCTGGTTCCACACGGGCGACGTCGGCGAGCGCGATCACAAGACCGGCCGCATTCGATTGATCGATCGCAAGAAGAACGTCATCAAGCTCGCGCAAGGCGAGTTCGTGACGCTCGAGAAGCTCGAGAACCAGTTTGCTGCGAGTCCGCTCTTCCTCAATACGTATGTCTACGCCAACTCGCTGTGGTCATTCGTCACTGCCGCCGTGGTACCGAGTGATCTATTCTATGCTCGATATCTGCACGCTGAGGCGCAAGAGTTGCAGCAAGCGACCACTGGTTCGCCAGCACCAAACTCGACAACAACGGCAACGACAACGGCAACAGCAACGAACAACAGCACCGATACCAACATGTTCACGGCAACTCTGACGTTCGAAGACAAGAAACGCATCTGTGACACGGAGCTCGCACGAACGATTGCACTGCGTGAGCTCTCGAGCATTGCCGTGGCGGCCAAGTTCCAGCCGTGGGAGATTCCACGCGCCGTGGTTCTCGACCCCGAACCATTCACAGCCGAGAATGGCCTGCTGACATCGACCGGCAAGCGACGTCGATTGGGATTGCAGCAACGATTCGGACCGCTGCTCGACCATGCGATCGAGATGCAGCAAGCAGCGGCTGCAGCGGCGAGCGAATCCGACAGCCAGGCTCCGGTTCCTGAGCGTATCGAGCGTCTGATCATTCGGGTGCTCGGTGGCGCCGCTCCGCAGAACGAACGCTCGCTATCGCTGCGCGCCATGGGCATGGATTCGATGATGGCAGCGCGATTTGCGTCGTTGTTCCGCCAGTCGTTCGGCATCACAGTGCCGGTGACGGTGATTCTCGACGAGCACACGAGTATCGCGAGCCTGGCGGCCATCGTGGCTTCGGGTGGCAGTGGCGATCTCGAGCAGTGGGCCGACACGGCGGCGCTGATCGAGCAGCTGCGTGCCGATTGCGTTCTCGACCCAGCGATCGTACCGCCACGCACCATGCCACAGCCACCCGAGCCCGAGGTAGTGCTGCTCACGGGAGCCAACGGCTTCCTTGGGTGCCATCTGCTCGAGGAGCTGCTGCACCGCACGCGGGCGCGCATCGTGTGCCTCGTGCGTGCAAAGGACGACGAGTCGGCGCTGGCGCGCGTGCTGGCCGAGCTGCACGACGCCGGCATCACGATGAGCGAGAGCGAGAGGCAGCGCGTGTCGGGAGTCGCCGGAGATCTCGCAGCTGGCGAGCAACTGGGCATTGCGAACGAGCGCTGGCACGCGCTGGCGCACTCGGTCGACACGATCCTCCACTGCGGCGCGTACGTCAACCACGTGCTGCCGTACAGCGAACTCAGGGCGGCGAACGTCGGCGGCACCAAGGCACTGCTGCGGCTCGCGAGCACGACGCGACACAAGCGCTTCCACTTTATCTCGTCGATCGGCGTACTGGCGACGGCGTCGCTCGACAAGCAGACGCAACTCATCATGGAGCAAGGAGCCCTGAGCATACGACGAGTCGATCGCCTCAACGGCTACATCCAAAGCAAGTGGGTGGCCGAGCATCTGGTGGCCGAGGCCAAGACACGCGGCCTCGTGGCCACCATCTCGCGTCCGGCCTTCATCTCGGGCGACAGCCGCACCGGCCACTACAACGTCGACGATAGCATCTGTCGTCTGCTGCGGAGCTTCGTCGAGACGGGCGTGACGCCCGAGGGCGACGACGAGCTGTACGTCGAGATGAGCCCGGTCGACTACGTGGCGGCAGGCATCGGGGCGGCGTGTCTACACGCGACGCGCGAGCCGCAACTCTCGCGCACCATGCTCGACGAGCCACTGCCGCGCATCTTCCACCCGGTGCACGTCGATAACGTCGTACCACTCTCGCTGCTGGTGCGAGCGACGCGCGAGATCGGCTACCGCGTACGTCAGATGCCGTTCGAGCAATGGAAGGCGCACGTGGCCGACGTGCCCAACGCCTTCCAGCCGCTCGTGGCGACCTTCTCGTTCCAGCAGAACTTTATGGCGCTCGTCGACCGCCGCCAATTCCTCGAGAGCTGCGCCGCCGAGAGCGTCAGCTCGCAAGCGACGGCGCCCTCGATTCCGATCGTCATCAAGTACATTGAGTTTTTAATCGGCCAGCGCGTCATCTCACCGCCCACGCCACGAGCTAACTTGTAAAACCACCACCATATGCGCCCCTCAACCTGCATACACTCCTTCATACCATATATACACACATTGTTGTGCGCGAGCCCTCTCGTTCAATTCCTGGTACCTTGGGGTTGGCGCTTGTGATAGAGAGAGATCGATCGATGAATGAAACGGACGCATCGATTGGAAGTCGCTCGCACTCTAGCCCTCGGTCGACCGCGAGTGTTGACTCGATCGAACAGCAATGACGCGATCGAACGAAGATCTTGGAACACGAATCGAGCGAGAGTCGAGAGGTCGATCGAATCGAACAGCGCTGCATCGAATCGAGAGTGATGTGCGTTCAAAAAGCAGCAGTAGCGGCGGCGGCGACGACGAATCGGACGACGACGAGGAGGAGGAGGAGGAGCGAGAACGTAGGAGCAAGCGGACAGACGCCTGGCCGTATGTTGTTGACTGCTGGTCGCTGACCGCGGTAGCCGCTGTGCGGGACGACCAAGTGCTCGATATCGCAAGGAATGTATTGGGTGGGTGGATGGGAGGAAGGACGAGAGAGAGTTCGTCTGGTCGTGAAGCGACCAAGCGTCTTCTCAATCGAATCGAGCCGAACCGAATCGGAGGACAACACAAGGGTGCGAATAGGAGGCCGAGCCGACCGACCGAATGGATGGATGGATGGATGAGTGGATGGAGCTCCATCAAGTAAGCAAGTCAGATACGAGAGAGAGAGAGAGAGAGAGAGAGAGAGAGAGAGAGATCAACCACACCAAATCAAGGATAGAGAACAACAAACGTCTTGCGCGAGCAACACTTACTCGCGAGCAGCGATCAAACAGGTATAGAAAATACAATAGAGCGATTCTCTGTTGGGAGAGAGAGAGTACCTGCTACCTGCTAGCGCAGTGTGTCTCTCACTCGCGCGCCAGTTCAGTCGCTGCGGGGCGACTGCACTGGGCTGGGCGAACGCTGCGGCGACGGAGAGCGCGAGCCTCCACGGGGCGACGGCGAACGTTGCGGCTCGCGACGCGGCGATGGGCTCGCGGAGGTCCTTCGTCGCTTAGGAGAGTGGGAACTCCTATTGAGAGAGCGAGCGAGAGAGAGAGAGAAGAGTTGAGGAACGAGAACAAGAGTGGGTCAGATTACAATCGAAGCAGTGGCTACAGTCGGAGTTGGTACCTGTTGTTGGGCGATGGAGAACGACGACGCTTATCACCAGGAGATGGACGGCGTGGAGACGGTGAACGGCGGCCACCATCGACAGGACGGCGGGCAGGAGGCGGTGGCGAAGGCGAGCGGCCACGACGGTACGACGGCGGCGGAGAGCGACGCGGCGGCGAGCGACGCGGCGGCGACCTCCTGCGTGGTGACGGCGACCTCCTGCGCGGAGATGGTGAGCGACGGCGATAGCCAGGAGGCGGCGAGCGCTCGCGCATCGGCGGAGCGCTGCCGCTGGAGCCGCCACGCATCACGATGGAGTCGGTCTCATCGAAGCGCCAGCCACGCGCAGGAGCGTGCTTGGCCCACTCGAGCGTGATGTTCCTGCCGCAAATGGCGCGGCCGCGCAAGGCCTGATAGGCATCCATGGCGCAGCGGTCGTCGACGAACTCGATGAAGGCGTAGCTGATTGATGCAAGAGTGAGTCGATGGGCGGCGCATCACGAGAACAGCAGCAGCGAGGTCGCGAGCGTACCCGCGCGAGCGTCCATTCGGCGTGGGGATATCGCATCGAACCAAGCGACCGAATCGCTCAAACTCATGCGCCACATCCTTGGCGCGAGTCGTAAGCGACAAGCCGCCGATAAAGAGCGTATTCCTACGACCAGACATAAGGCGAGTCGATGGGGGTCGATAGACGGCCACGAGCAAGAGAGCGAGCGAGCGAGAGAAGGCAACCAAGCAACTAAGATCGAGGAGTGGAGGAACGCATAGGTCAAGTAATGACGAGCTCACCGAGGAGCCTTAATTGGACTTCGTCGTTCCCAGCCTTCACTCTCCTCTCTCTCCTCTCTTCCTCTCCTCAACCACAACACCACCTCGTGCTTGCTTGCCTGCCTCGCCCTATCTCCTTGCGACTATCCTCCTCCTCTTATTATTATGGCGGAGAGCGATCGATTCGGTGAGCAGATTCCATTTTGTGAACCACAATGGTATCAGGGTGGCTTTAGTCCGTACTATCATGAGGGCCATCGGCGCTTCCGTGCTCTGGTTCGCAAGTTCGTCGAGGAGGAGATCAAGCCCAACGTCGATCAGTGGATCAAGACCGGCTACCCTCGCGAGCTGCACGAGAAGGCGTACGCGGCCGGCATTCTCGGCATCCTGTATCCGCGCGAGTTCGGCGGCACTCGGCCCGATGACTTTGACGCGTTCTACGAGCTGATCATGTGCGACGAGATGGCTCGCTCGGGCGGCGGCGGCGTTCTCGGCCAGGCGGGCATCAACAGCATGGCGCTGCCTCCGATTCTGCTCGTTGGCTCGGAGGAGATGAAGGCGCGCGTGGTGCCGGACGTGGTCAAGGGCCGCAAGCACATTTGTCTCGCCATCTCGGAGCCGTACGCCGGCTCGGACGTGGCCAACATTCGCACGAGCGCCGTCAAGACGCCGGACGGCAAGCACTACATTGTCAACGGGCAGAAGAAGTGGATCACCGGCGGACTGATGGGCGACTTCTTTACGTGCGCCGTGCGCACGGGCGACGAGGGCTTCGGCGGCATCTCGTTGCTGTTGCTCGAGCGCGGCATGCCGGGTATCAACGTGCGCAAGATGGAGACGCAGTTCGACAATGCGCACAGCACGACGTTCATCACGCTCGAGGACGTGCGTGTGCCGGTCGAGAACCTGATCGGCGACGAGAACCAGGGCTTCATGTTGATCCTCACCAACTTTAACCACGAGCGCTTCGTGATCGCCGCCGGCACGTGCCGCATGGCGCGCCTGTGCTACGAGGAGGCCATCAAGTACGCGATCGAGCGGCGCACGTTCGGCAAGCGCCTCGTCGACCACCAGATCATTCGCTACAAGCTGGCCGAGATGGTGCGCCTGATCGAGGCGCTGCAGGACATGCTCGAGCGCGTCGCGTACCAGTTCAAGTGCGGCGTGCCGGACTACAAGCTCGGCAGCCAGTGCGCGCTGCTCAAGGTCAACGCCTCGCGCACGTTCGAGTTCTGCGCCCGCGAGGCGTCGCAGATCTTTGGCGGCTCGTCGATCGTCAAGGAGGGCAAGGGCAAGTTGGTCGAGCGAATGTACCGCGATGTGCGCGCCTCAGCCATCCCGGGAGGTTCCGAGGAGATTCTGCTCGACTTTACCATTCGTCAAGCGGTGGCGAAAGCGACACGAGCCAAGTTGTAATCAACAACGAGTGAGCCAACGAGCGAGCGAGCCAACGAGCGAACGATCAGAATTCGATCTCGATTCGATGCTCTCTTGATTCGATTCGATTCGATTCGATTCGAGTTTCTTGATTCTTGATTGTGATTGCTGCTAATAAATACTCTCTTTTGTTTGCATCGAAGCCAGAATGTGTCGTACACACACACAACACATACACACACTCTCACTCTTGATCGGTCTTTGCTAGTTCTTGGTCGTGGCGGTGGGCTTCTTCTTGAGCTCTTGAGCACGAAAGTACTTTTCGCGCTCACGCCGTACGGCTTCGATGGCCTCGTTGCGATCGGTGATGGTGGTGTTGTTGATGAAGACGAACTTCTTGTTGCCTGGCGAGCGCCAGCGCCGCTGCTTGGGCTTGAAGCTGAAGCCGTGACACGAGTCGTCGGTGGCGGCGTCGCACGGCGCCAGCACGTCCCACGAGTGCTGCAGATTGCCCATGTGCGTGCTGCCACCGGCGAGACGGCGGTTCTCCTGCACCTCGGGGTTGTCGAGCACGTTCGAGTTGCCGCGCGACGTCATCTTGTCGTGCACCTGGTGCGCGAGATGCGCGATGCGCACGACTTCCGAGGCGTCGACCGTGTCGGCGAGCGTCACCACCAGGTGGTGCAGGATCCACGAGTCCCACGAGTAGCGCCCGATGGCGAACGGCGGAATGTCGCGCAGCAGGCCCGAGGTGAAGGCAAAGTAGTCGACGGCGTCGAGCGTGTCGGGCGTCGCGAGCTCCTTGTCGGAGCTCTTGGCGTAGAGCCACGCGAGCCAGTCGGGTCGCTCGAGCGGCACGTCCTCGGGCCGAACGCGCACCGTCGAGATCGGAAGAGCACACGTCTGAACTCCAGTCACTAGCTTATCTCGTA
>ERZ778029.2389-NODE-2389-length-12874-cov-4.021843_pt1 | contig 12874 bp, 18 predicted proteins | sample MGYA00375759_ERZ778029 | MGnify/ENA primary metagenome ERZ778029 (study PRJEB29350, sample SAMN05389819) | bioreactor metagenome | isolation source: Ammonium sulfate bioreactor | place: South Africa: University of Cape Town | collected 2014-04-04 ...
CGTCGACAAGTGATTTAAATGTTCAAGATGTTTCGACAACATCATCATCATCGAATGATGAAGAAGATGATGATGAATTGAAACAACTTCGAAAAAAACAAACATTAAGCGAACGTCTCTATCATCAAACATCATCAACGGCTAATCGTCACCAGACATCTGTACTCGGACTACCCAATGCAAAAAAATCCGTGCATCAAAAACGGCCTAGTCGTTTGAGCACCGATGCTAATTCGATGCGTGCCGCACTCAATCGACCTATAACAGCTATTTCTCTGCCATCTAAACCATCGACCTATGATAACGATTGGGATATCGATATTGAACCAAATCTTAGCTCAACGATTCAACGACGAAATCCATCGTGTCCATCGATATCACCAACAACCGTACGATCAAAATCATCATCACAATCGCCTATCCTACCGGCATTTACTCCACAACAAGCACCACCTGTTTTCACAACAACAACCGAATGTCTTGGTAACAATGACGCGTTCAACTATTTATTCAAGGAAAGCTCTTTTCTTTTTTTTCTGCTAGGCACGGATTATCGTCCGCAATTACGCCGTGAAACATCCCGTCGTTCACAATCACTAGTCAAACAAACCGTATCAGCGCCAGATTCGGCATCACCAACTGTACCACTTGTTTTTCTCACCGATGATATTCTTCTAGGTTCGATACGAGCTTTGCAAAACGAACGACAATTATGTAAATTATCCGTTGAATATCTTATTGAATTCGTGAACTCAGCCGAACACAATTGGGACAATTATTTTCTGCCGTTAATCGTTTTATTTACAAAGCACAACAAGAAAGTAAACGTATACTTATATATGGTTTTGAATTAACACCGAATTCACCATTAGCTGTCATTGCTATACAATATGTGATGTTAACTGAAGAACAATTAACATTAACCGAGGCGATACAATCTGTACATCGTCTATTTCCAATTGTGCCAATTAAACATCAACAATTTCCCACCATGGACAAACGTTTTCAAGATTATCTCAAACAATTAGATCGAAAAACAACAACTAAAAATATTTTTCTCAATAATAACTCGAACAATAATAATAATAACAATAATAGTAGTGGTGATGGCGCAAGTACGAGTAGTGGAGGTAATGATCATCAACGTTTCTCAAAAGATATTGCATTGGATTTAACTGGATTAGCATCTAACACTCAACAGAAATCTATTACATCGTGGACAACGATTCCTATGCCTATAGTTAATGACAATTTCAATCAATTGTTTACTGCGCGTTCAGCATGGGACAAATAATAATAATAATCGAAAGAGAATCTTTTCATTTTTTTTAATGAAAATAGAACATTTGCATTGTCAGTTTGTTTGAATACATTAACAACAATGTCTATAATGATTCATGATCGGATTGTAGCAAAATGGAACTGTCGGTATTGAATATCGAGAACATTTTTGTGTTCGTTTTCGAATCGTTTTCATAGCTTCATCGACTTGAGCTTGATTGATAGGTTTTAATGAACGATAGTAATCCGTTGGTTGTTCATCGATACACGATTGAGGACAATTGAAATTACCCGAAAGTAAATGTCCGAAACTAAGCGAATAGAGTGTACCATTGACGCACAATGATGATGAACATTCGACACATGAAATCGGACGAGTTATCTTACAAAAATTAGCCATTAGAAGATAGAAAGAATGAAATGAGAAAAAAAAACTATTCTACAAAAGCGCTCTTTTAATCTAGTCAAGCACTGGAATGCTTTTATTTTGTATTTATTGATTTGTATTATGAATTGAGATTACAAGTAGAAAGAAAGAAAGCAAATAAGTATCCAATTAAAAAAGACACATGATATTTGTATAAGCATAAGAAAAATTGCACAGAGAACACAGAACAAAAGCAAGAATATATACATGCTGAAAACATGGAAGGAAATTTGATTATTTTTGTTCTACGAAAACCATTGAACATTCACCCATTGAGGTTCAGCGCCCAATGCTTCGACAGCTCGAACAAGCCTAAATAACACGAAAAGAGAAATCATATGAAATTCGATATATGAGTGGAGTTTTTTTCTTTATTACTGTTCGAATGTTTTATCAATATCTTCGGCAACTAATGTCAAATCGACGTATGTGTGATAATCACGTTCGATCATATCACTTTCTAACACCACTTGTTCGAGTTCTCTTGCCTAAATACCAAGAAAAAAAAACATATTCGAGAAATAAAGCAAATCGAACAAATACCGTTAGATTTAATAATGAACTATTGCCCAAATTCGCTTTCTAAAAACACGCAAAACAAATTTCAACAAAACGAAAATCAATCGAATTTCTTTCCTACCGATTTCATTTTCGACATTTTCTGTTTATCATTTTGTTGAATATATCGTAGATAATCCAAACTAGCTGCTTTAACAAACACGACATATGGCATATATTCTTTATTACAAATCAATTTCAACGCCTAGACAATCGAATTCATTTTCATTCAAAAAACCAAATAAATCAGTCTCTTACTGTCGGTTCAATATCCAAGACACACATTTTACCAGATTGTATAACTGCTCGAATAGATTCGAGTTTCGTTCCGTACAGATGTTCACCATGGACACCATGTTCAAGAAACTCTCCGTTCTCGATTTCTTGTTCCATACTCATTCGATCCATATGAAAATACGAATTCGATTCGTCAGTACGTAATGTTCTCGACGTGTCTAAAGAAAACAAAATCTATTTTTCGAATAAAAATTGAATGAATTTACATGGTCTTATCATTCCAAAACGCTCGGGATCGAGAGAGATTAGTTTCTCTTTTAATGTTCGTCTTCCAACGCCATGTGCACCAATTAAAATCAGACATTTACGTTGAAAAGGTGGCATACGTGCTACTTCTTGATACAAACAGATATCTCCTTTGTCGAACATCGATGAATCTTTGACATTGAAGAGTAAACGTTTCTTCTTTCGACGATCGATTAAACCGCAAGCGACTAGAGAAAATCGAAAGATAATTGTTAAGACAAATGAGCTATTTAATATTACGAGATGTTTTCGAAAAGTCGTTTTCAGGCGCAACGAAAGCTTTTCGACGTTCTTCGAGATATTGCGATGGAATGAGACCTTTTTGCGAAGGATCTTTCACTAGCCGAGCTTGCCACCAATGAACATCGTCTTGCGAGAGAATTTGAAGAATATCTCCTTCTTCAAATGGTAGACCGGCTTCTTTCGCTGGTATTAATTTATCTCTCGCTGGATCATAAGCAAAATGTGTTCGAACAAACAACTAAAAATAATTTCATTTAGAAAAACAGAAAAGAAAAACGACTTAGTTTACTTGTGATGGCGATGGAAAATCGTAATAGTTCGGTACGACTTTAAATGTCACAGCACCACGAGCATTACGTAATTTATCTTGTAGTTCTTCAGGTGTATTCACGATTTCACCGTTGATTTCTTTGATTATATCACCGACATGAAGAAGACCTACCGAAGAAATACATAGATTCAATTATTTTCTCAATTAAAAACGGCTCGTTTTGTTTACCTTGCTTATCAATCAAACCGCCTTGAACAATTCGTTTGATTTCGAGATCTCCCATTTCATTTAATCTAACCGTTACACCCAAATGTTCTTCGCCTGTTGATTCAATTCCAATGGTTTTCGCCGGCGCAGGTGGTATCAAGCCTGGATACATGTACGAAGGCGACGAGATATCCGGTACAGATTTTCCTGCATCAGGCAAATGGCCAATTGGCAATTGATCTTCGGCATATTCACGTGTTGCAATACTTTGATGAGCATCCATGATCATCTGAAATCATAGTAGAAGAAAAGATTTGCGATTCGAAATATTTAGATTTGTTTGTTTTACTCGAATATGTGGTCGACGAAGAATAGAATCCAATTCTCTGGCATATTGATTTGTCATTCCGACGATTTCAAGATCTTTTAATAGCGATGTTAGTAATGAGAGATTGTCTGTTGACGCTGGACGCATAATTTCAGGATGTTGAATAAAACGAAGAAGAATATCATGACACTAATTCAAATAAAAACAAAACTAAGATCGAAATATGCTGCGTTTATGTTTACGTTAGCAAGTCCGAAGATATGTGGCTTTGCAAAGATATCAGCAAGAGTATCTTGCAAACTAAGAATAAATTGATCTTGTTCTTCATTTTTTAACATATCTGTTAGGTCACCCATGATGGCTAAAAACCAAAAGAGATTTGTTTTTTTGAGAGCTCAAACGAAAAAGAGGGTGTTTGAAAACGAACCATCGAAAAAATCGACTCCATACATCTCGGCATTGTGACTGTCGATTGATTGTTGATCAATTTCAGGTTCGATAACGCTCGGCATTTGGTTTTTCGAATTTGAATTTTAAAATGATTGACAATTTGATTAGAATGACCTTCGAGGAGAGTGAGAACAGAACACGACGAATTATATGGTATAGGTAGGTAAGAACAATGGTACGTGATTCTATCCAATTCAAAGTTTAATCGTGAATTTCAATGAAATTGACACTACAGATGTCGCTCATTGACAATCGCCTGAGAAAAGTAAAATAGTACAAAAAAAAATGGTTAACTAAGTTGATATCACGTGAATTCGTTGAGATTTAGCAACGTGAACAACAGGACTTCTCTTTGGTTTGCAGAAAACGTATTTAATCGTACAAAGAGCAAATATTATGAGTACAATAAGAAGTAGTGAACCGAAGACTGCACCGATAATAATAGGAAAAACGTAGCCGTTTTGGTTGGAACTATCGGTTGTGTTAATGTACATGAAATTGAAGTTTGTCAAGAAATGAATTCACCTGATTTAGTTATTTGAAAATTCAATGTGTTTATTTTTATTGTCATCTGGTTATCGACTGGTAGGTGCGTTGTTTTTACAAAAATATTTAACAACATCGGCTGAGTATCAGGCGATTATTTGTGTAACCCGCCAAATTTGTTGAAACAATAATAAATAGAAACCATTTCAAATATCCTAACAAGATGTTTTAGTAAAAATATGATTTTGTAAATGATGGAAAATATTATTCATCGAGATATAAGACAATTTCTCCTCGAAATCGTTTTTCTGGATAGTGGATATCATGATTCAATATTTTTAAAAAAAATCATAAAAAGAACGAATCCATTTTTTGTTGCTAATTCTATTTAATTGATATGTATCTAGTAGATCAAACGACGTCAATACTTTTCTTTTCAATCATAAAAAATAAAGTTCACTGAATGCGTCGAAGTTTTTCTTTCCATTCTTCAACGAAATCAATATATATATATGACAGGGAAAAAAGCTTAGTGAGAAAAGGATCTTTTTTTAATAATAATAGTAATAATAATAATGCTATATATCCTTGCACGATAGTTTTCAGGGTTTCTTTTCTTGGTTTTTTGTCAGACGATGTTTTTTTTCTATAGAAGAATTTTTTTCTAATATACTTAAAAGTAATTCTCTTTTCATGAAGTAATTTTCCATGTTCGCCTTGCAATCGAAGAAAAAATAGATTTCTCTTATAATTAAAAATGAAAATCAATTCATATTCAATGGGGTATGTTCGAAGCAGAAATGTTTAGTCTCATTTATTTACTAAAAAAACACGTGTATTTACTAATTCTTTTGTTTCTTACACATAAAAAAGACCAGATCAAATAGATTTTTTGTTGAGTGAAGAGAAGAGAAGAGAAGAGAAGAGAAACCAACGGAGACTAATATAAATGAAGATTTTCGGTCAAAAAAAGAATCGATGTGCATTCATTTTTTTGTTTTGTTTTGATAAAATTAGATTAGACAAGCAAATGGACAATTAATTTCGATCTTAATCGCAAGATTAATTAGAAAGACGATTTGCGAGGATTATTGAAGAAGATCGAACGGATTTTGTAAGATAATAAGTCAAAAGAAATGTCGAATTAAATCGTTTTTACATGAGAAAAGACGAAGAAGAAAATGAATTTCTCATTGCTAGTACGATCAATGTCACCCAACGAAATCTAAACATCGATTTTTCATTGAATCTAATTGATTTTCTATCGGAAATCATTTATAATTTCCAGCTTATATTCTATGCATGCATAAAAAAAAACTTCCAAAAATAATAAAACAAATTTGTTTTGATAAAACCATTTTTCTTTTTCCGACATATATTGATCAATGGTTCAAGATCAAATTAAGAAAACTTTGAGACAGAGAGCAAAAAAAATTTATATTCATAAACGTTTTCTTGGACTATTTTTCTTTGCTATTGTATTTGATTATTTATAGCATGTTGTGTCAATAGCAGAAAAGAATGAAGAAGAAAAAAAACACACCGAGTCATTATTTAACAAAAAAATTTCACATTACGATTTCGATAAAAGTGCTGAGGGTGGTGGCGGAGCTGAAGCCGTATACGGCGGAGGTACGGATTCGTATGCTGGCGGATAATTGGACACACTAGTCATGTTAGGTGGATATTGCGATGTCCATGATTGAGGATATGGATACGAATACGGTTGTTGGAGAACCATACCTTGATGACGAGGATAGCTTGGTCGAGAACATTGTTTAATTATGCAGACGATTAGTACAATAATTCCGATGCATATAGCTAAACCAACAATTGAACTAATAACAACGGCAATTATAACGCCAGTTGATAGTTTATTCGCAAATTCATCAATGTTGTCCGAAGACATAATTCGTCGTTTAGCTTTTGGCGTTCGAATGAAAAAAAATAAGATTGCGGCACGAAATATGAATATATATATATATATTCACTCAAAGTAAAACTTTCATTACTCATTCTGTTTTCGTTCCTATTTACCAGAACGAGAAAAAAAAACTTATAAGCTATTATCAGCATAGTATATCAGCGACGCCGAAAGTGCAGTTATTATTTTTTATTGAGTAAAGCGAAGGCTGCTATTGAATTTATTTTTTTTCTTTTCTCTCATTTTTTTTTATTAGATATTCTCTCGTTTCTCTCTTTTTTTTATTGTTATTAAACATCATTTTAAAAATCTAATTTTTTTCTTTGCACATTGTAAAAATGATCATCTACGCAAATTCTAATTTAGAATTTTTCTATTGACAAGAAATAATAACGAATCATTAATTTTGCATGTTTTGATGATTGTTAATAGGATGAAGAAGAAAAAAAAGGTCGATCTTTCTCAGTGATAAATCCAACAAAGAAAAATGAGACAATACTAATCTGGCGAATTTTCTTTCTTCAAGTGTTAATAAAAAACAGATCAAAATTGTTCGTCAATCTACGATTCAATGAGTTAAATCAATTATCTTTGCTTCTATGAATGATAGATATTTTGTTTCGATTATTGATTGAACATCATAAATATATATTATTTATACTCAATCATTATTGATCGATATACTTCTCTTGTATTCCTGAGTGGTTTTCTTCGATGAACTCGTCACTATATTAATAAAGATGCTATATACTCTCTTTTTGTTTTGGTGTGTTTCGTACGCTTACCAGTATTTCCTTTTTTAGTTCCTATATGCGTTCCTTTTTTTTCATAGAAACCTATACAAGCATTGCTCTTCAAAGCTAACGTCAACGACGGTCTTTGTCGCCCTCCCCTTTCTCTTTCTCCCTCTCTCTCTGTTTCTCTAGCTCTCGCGTTCATTCAAATGCTGTCGTTTCGCTACACGCTCAAAAAATGAAGCAGAAATAAAACGGAATAGAAGAAGAAAGAGGAAAAAAGAGAAAGAAAGAAAAAACGAAGAAGAACAAGAAAATAAGAAAAAGAAATAGTAGGAGAAGCCGCTCTTGCAACACATACGCACAGTCGTTTTAATTATTCTGCCTGTGTAAACACGTATATCAATGCTTTAGGACAATGATTATCATTCTTCCCGATCAAATTGGTTAAATTAGATCATTTATTTGATATTAATATCAATTTCTGAATTAAAAATCAATCGAATCATGAGTAGTAAATCTGCTGCTAGTACTGCCAGTGGTGGAACTTCTCGAACATTATTACGACTCGTAAGTAAAAGAAAATTGCGGATATGCATGTCGTGTTTTTCATGTGCGTGTATATTGTATCTGTTCTTCTATCTTCCTTCCGGTATAACGACTAATAAGAATGTTCATCTATTTGATTTCTTTCTATTTTTTGATTTTTCAATTGAAGACGTCCTCGTTTTTTTTCTCTATGTCACTATTCGTTGTATATATTGAACGAAACAAAGAATTTGTTGTTATTATTTCTTAGCGGCCCGTCGATTGGCTTGAAGAGGCTGATCGACAACTCTACTTGACAACAGCAAGTACCGGCAATAATAATGATTGTCGACGAGCCCATCGTCGGATCGATTTTGTACTTGTCTATAGTCTTGGAGTTCGAGAATCAACTGTTAACAAACAACGTCGACAAGCATTTCAACGTAAACTTGAGTCAGTTGGCTTTGAAATTGAAGAACAAGACATTGTTGGCGGATTAGTACGAATAAATTATTATCGTGTTTGATTAATCTATGAGTTTTCTTTTCTTTTCTTTTCTTTTCTTCCGAAAAGGAATCAAGAGACGATGAAGATAACAATCCTGAAATAAAAAAAACTGATAGCTTTTTTAATCGCCGACAAAAACGTCGAAAGAAGTTTTGCCAAGGCCAACAACAATCTGTCAAACGTTTTGTTCGTCTTCATGCACCATTCGAATTACTTCTTGAATTAGCAGAAAAAACACGAATGAAATTGCCTATTGAAGTAAGAATTATTTATTGACAATCAATATTAAACAAACAATAAAATACAAAAGAAAATGAAGAAACAAACGTATTATTAATATTTCCTTTTAACACGTTTGTCTTAAGGGAAATTGAGATTTCTTGTTAGTCTGTATCATGTTATGATGTACGTTGAGAGAAAGAAAAAGACAGTCTTCAAATCTGAATAGGTTTGACTCTCTCGAGAAAACACAACGAATTCGTTTTTATTTTTAGGAAAACCGCACATCATCTGTTCCGAAAATGCCATTTGATTATCTCATGTCATGGCTGCCATTTACACACATTGATCGAACAATATTTCCTCCTGAACATTTCTATTTTCTAGCTGAATATGATAAAACATTGAGATATCGGTTAGAAAATCAAATTTCAAACAATTATTTATTCAATATGAATTTTGTTTTTTTTATCATTTTAAAGTTTTGAACCATTATTTGACACATTACACGGTAATTCAAGAGATTTTTATTTCACACCGGCTCAACGAAGTCGTTTGGTTTATGATTGTTTATTACGAACACCGTTCGAAGTAACACCGGAAAGTGAAACTGAAGAAGCGCAAGGTCAATAGATTGTCTTTCTTCATTAGCTCAATTAAATTGATTTATTGTGTCGTCTTTTAGTTTTACAAAACACAGGTGATGCCAAAGAAAGACGTGTCTTGGAATTAGAAAAAATCTTCACGGGATCATCGACTAGTTCAGGTTCAATAATTGATTTTGACAAGCTCAAATGAATGAATGATTTATTTTTAGGAATTGAACTTCTTATTCGTGATCAAGTCTATGATGATTGCTATCCATTACATGCTGTAAACATCTAATTCAAACATTCTATCTTATTTATTGTTCTTTGTTCGTAGCCATTATTAAAAAATATCGAACCACACATGATTCCATCATGGGTAATGACGAAAGGCGAACATCGAAATACATTCGATCGAATGGTAATTTATTCGATTGACTTATCTATTCAAGTTTTGTTTTTTGTTCGTTTAGAAATTATGGTGGTATTGGAGTCGAATTGGTAATGTTTTTAAAGATCAACCTATCGGACAGATAAAGGATTATTTTGGCGAACATGTTGCATTGTATTTCGGGTGGCTACGATGGTTTGTTTAGTTTTTTTTTCACAATAAACAAATTGATTTCAATTGAAGGTATATACAAATGCTACTTTTACCGTGTCTACTTGGTCTTTCAGTTTTTTTCTATGGACTTTGGGCAATGAAACATGATGTACCAACGTCAGTAAGCTCATTTTATGTTTCGATTTCGATCAACAGTGATCTTTGTATTTCAGTAAAGATATTTGTCAGAATTTAGCACATATTGTTATGTGTCCGAGATCGCATCGACAATTATGGACACTTGGTGAAGATTGTCTCTATGCTAAAGTAAATCGTCAACAAAATATCGATTTTCGTTTTGATCTGTTTTTATTCAGATGGCATTTCTATTTGATAATAAAGCAACTGTTGGCTATGCAGCAATTATAACCGTTTGGTCAGCATTGTTTCTTCCAGCTTGGGATGTCACAGAATATCAATATCAATATGAATGGGATACATTCGACTTAATCGACGATAATAATGGTCGAGTTAGTTACGACGAATCACGGCCGGATTTCAAACGAAAAGTTCGAACAACACGAGTCAATCCAGTCACTGGTGTTGTCGAACAGTATATGCCGGCGCGAGAACGTTGTGCAAAAATTGTTTCATCATTTTCAATTGTTGCCATGATGGTAAACAAAACAAAACGAAAATCTTTCGAAAAAAAAGCCGAATTGTTTTCGAATTTCAGATTTGTCTCGTATTAACTTTTGTTTTTGGCGTTGTTCTCTATCGAATAAGTATCAAAGCAATGATTAGTTCGACACGTACACCTGAACTATTCCGTCGTTATTCGCCTCATGTTGCTTCAGTAACTGGCGCATTTATAAATCTTGTTGTTATTATCGGATTAAGTTTTCTTTACGAACGATTAGCTATATGGTTAACAGATTACGGTAGGAAAAGAACAAATAGATGAACAAAAACTAAATCTTTTTCGCTTCGTTTTGTACAAAAGAAATTCATCGTACGGAAAAAGACTATGAAAATGCATTGACGTTGAAGATGTTTTTGTTTCAATTTGTTAATTTTTACGCAAGTATTTTCTATATTGCATTCATCAAACCATGGCTTGCTAATCCACCGGGTACGGAAAGTTACAAAATAGGCAAATATAAAACTGAAGAAGTAGGACAACATTTTTTTTTTATATCGCGAATCTAATTTTAAATGCGTGGAATGTGTTAGTGCGAAGCAAGTGGGTGTCTAGCCGAATTATCAATTCAATTATTAGTTATTCTTGTTGGTAAACAAGTGATCAATAATTTATTCGAAGTTGGAATGGTGTATGATGAAATTGATATTCAATTGTATATACTATTTCTCATATATTGTGTTTTTTTTTGTTTCAAGGAAATTTTGGCGATGTTTTCGTCGATTGCTTGTCCATCGAAATGCTTTCAAACAAATGAGATATCGACAGCATCATACACTTCATTGGTACAGTCGGCGACCGCAAGAAGATGATTTCATGTACGAAAAAAAAATCGATTATTTTGATTTATATTATCGTTAGTATTATTATTCGCTTTAGGCTAGAACGTTGGACAACGACGACTTTATTCTACGAATATTTAGAACTAAGTGAATTAAGAGAAAATAATTGGATTTTTAATTGAAAACTATTTCTAGTTATTCAATACGGCTTTGTCAGTATGTTTCTCGTTGCTTTTCCACGTAAGTAGAAGAGAGAGGGGGAAAAGAATCATTTCTTTAACGGAAATAGAAAAATAGTTATCGATGGGAAAAGATCATGAATATGTGTGTCTATTTTTAGTTGCACCATTGTGTGCATTTCTGAATAATATCGTTGAAATTCGAATTGATGCACATAAATTCGTTTGTGATGTGCGGCGACCTGTAGCGAAAAAAGTTGCTGATATTGGTAAAAATGAAAGAACTATCGATCGATCGAAGAAAAAACGTTTTTACTTTAGGAATTTGGAGGTTGATTATTGGAGCAATATCAAAATTAGCAATACTAACGAATGTAAATTGATCGAATAAATTCTTTTTGTTTGTTTATTAAATAATTGAGGTTTTTTTTTCTACGCATTCAAGGGCTTATTAATTGCGTTGACATCGGACTTTGTTCCTCGTCTTGTTTATCAATATTCTCGTAGTCAAAATCAAACATTAACTAATTACATTAATTTTACTCTGTCAGTTTATGAAATCAATCGTCTTTCAACGCCATCAATGACGAAATACAATACAACAGCTGTTTATTGTTTGTAAGAAATAGACAACATTGTATTCGTTGACGTTTCGTGCGTTCTAGTTATAAAGATCATCGAACACCGCCGTGGGATGCTCAACCATACCAAACAAATCACGACTATTATGTCCTTATGGTCGCTCGACTTGCTTTTCTGATTGTTTTCGAAGTAGAAACCAATTGAATTAATTAATTATTCATGCATAATCTTCTCTCTTTCTTAGCATTGCGTTTTTGTTTGTTTAAAACTCGGCGAAGTACTCATGCCATTACTTTCAAAAAATGTCAAACAACAAATAGCAAGAAAGAATTTCATGGAACAAACAATGCACTGGGGTATAAATGACCGAAAACAAAATAAAATAGGTCATGAGTTTTCATTTTTAGGTGCACGTTTATACGAAAAAAATCCCGAATTAATTGAACGTGACATGCAACGTATGGTCGATGGCAATTCTCAACATCGACATTCGAATGGTGGTTATGAATTGATTTATGACATAAAACGACAACCACGAACACTCTCGACTACGAATCGGAATCCGTTGACAGATGAATATCGTCGACCGGGCTCGTTGAAAGAAATGAAAGCTGATCTAACACGTGCTTTGCAAACTATTTTAACTGAAGATATTATTGATTTAGGTATTCGATAAAAGATTTGAGATTTTCTCATATATTTTTTATCTGTGATTTTTCAAATAAAACGAATAAATAGAAAAAAAAGAACAAACTATCGAAATTATAATTGTTCAAATAGAAATCTTCTGATGA
>ERZ778029.2395-NODE-2395-length-12859-cov-4.219541_pt1 | contig 12859 bp, 9 predicted proteins | sample MGYA00375759_ERZ778029 | MGnify/ENA primary metagenome ERZ778029 (study PRJEB29350, sample SAMN05389819) | bioreactor metagenome | isolation source: Ammonium sulfate bioreactor | place: South Africa: University of Cape Town | collected 2014-04-04 ...
GAAATCAAGTCGACAAACATCATCACGAGCAAAAAGTACTGAACCACCAAATCATCATCATCATCGAGCCAATAATTTACACGCTGTAAAAAAACAATCCAACGAAAATCTCAAATCAAAACGCTCGTCAAGTTCAACAGCTATCAACGGACGTTCATCGTCATCATTATCTTTCAATGCTAAAAGTCATGCCAATGGTTTTATGTTACAAAAACCATCGACAGGTGCTATTCGACAACAAACAAATCATGATCAACAATTTTTCGGACCGAAATCGCATTTCAATCGGCCACCTGTTGAACATGTTAAAGTAAGTAAACGATGTTCACCTTGACATGTCTGATTACGTAGAAATGAAGGCAATCATCTTAAAACTAATCCTCTATAACAGAAAAAAAGAACTCGATATGTATATTTGAACATTCTCTAGGTTAAATCGTATAATTACGGTGTGCCAACAAATAAACGAACACAAAGTTCAGTTGTACGTGTTCATTATCAAAATGAGAATCATTCTCATCAACCGTCGGTTTTTGTTTCATCATCACATAATCAATTTGATTTGGCATCCTACGCTAAACCAGCTGAGATCTATGTCTATGCTCGTAAACGGCCGTTACTAGCAAATGAAATCAAATTTCGAGATACGATATTAGTTCCGGATTCGAAGAACATGCTCATTGAAGAGCATAAATCCAATCTTGATTGTACGCCTCTGTTAAAAAAAGTACTGTGCCTTTGGTTTTCTTTGCTTTCGAAATCGAAAATTTGTCTATTGAACAGAGTGAATTTCAATTTGATCAAGTCTTTTCTTCTGAAATATCAAATAAACAAGTATTCGAATGTACAGTTTTGCCATTTTTATCATCCAATCCTCGTCACAATCTAACTTACATCTGTTTCGGTCAAACGGGATCTGGTTTGTAAAAAACAAAGATTTCTCGACGAAGAAAAAAAATGAAGAAGTTTTTTTTTTCAGGTAAAAGTCATACGATCTTTGGAAGCCGTCATACCGACGGTCTCTTAATTCATTGTGCTCATTTGCTTTTACAAGACATCAATCTGCAACATAAGCTTGTCTGTTCATTCTATGAAATCTATAATAACCAAGTTTTTGATCTCAGCAATACAGGAAAAAGGTTCGTTCGATCGATCTGAACGAGCAAACAGAATTTCTTAATTTGAGTAAATTCTAGATTATTCGTACGTGAAGACCGCGATCAGCATGTGAATATTGTTGGTTTAAATGAGATCATATTGAAGAATCTCGATACTTTACGTTCAATCATCTATGATGGTCTCGCTCGAAGGCATCACGGCAAAAGTGCATTTAATTCGAATTCATCTCGATCTCACGCTGTTTTTCAATTGATTCTCAAAAATATGTCGAATCAAAACGAAAATTTCCGTCTGGTTTTCATCGATTTAGCCGGCAGCGAGCGTGCAATCGACGCACAAAATAACCAAAAACAAACACGCCGTGAAGGCGCACAAATCAATTCATCTCTACTAGCACTCAAAGAATGTATTCGTTCGATGGACTTAACTCACGCACATGCTCCATTTCGGCAAAGTAAACTAACGCATATTCTGCGTGACTCGTTAGTCGGAACAATGACACGCACGTGTCTGATGGCCAATGTCTCGCCAGCTGAAGATTGTTGTCAATGTTCGTTGAATACGCTTCAGTATGCGGCGAGAATCCGCGAGATTAGTTTGAGACATCGACATCGATCGATTTCGGTGGCTAATATGCAAAGAAATCCAATTGAAAACGAACAACCGATTGTCCGAGACAAACCGGCACAGAAAACGTTCAAACCAGCTACGGCTTCGACGCCGGTTCATCGGCTTATTTCAGCTGTTGATCATCGAACCTATATGACAACCGATGTCAATGAGGTCGACGATGTTCCGATTAGCGGAAGCGGGGATAATATTCGAACAAAGACAGTTCTTTCGACAACACGCGAATTTCGTGTCAATCCAACGGCGAATAATCAAAATCAAAGCGCGAGTTTCTATTTAACTCGTTACGAGCAACCGAGAAGAAAAGGGCAAAATCAAGACGAAAATACATCGAGTTACTTTCCTCCGGCGCAAACCGACCTGCCGAAATCATCGTCGATTCCAGCAGCCAACGGAAATGTCACTTGCCAACAATGGATACCCGTTCCGGCACCGCAATCTGCTCGTTCGGACTCGTCGATCGAACCGTCGACTTCAATACGAATGATTCCTGTTGCCCCTCTGCCCATGTCAGATGATAATCAATACAGCAGTGCGACAGGCACGGAGAGTCTCGGAACGAAAATCACCAAACTAGCTGCAGGAACCAATGCCAATCAGAAGGCTATTCCGATTGAACATTTGAATTTTAATAAGAATAACGACGCAATTACGACGACCGATACGGAACAAGGTTTCTATTCAGATCGACAAGCAACTCATCGAGATCAAACGGGATTTTTTAGCAATCGAGATGATCCGTCATCATATGAACGTAGGATCGTTTTTTATTCGAATCTTGAGTTTTTCATTTCATTTTGCTTAATAGATAATTTTAAATCGAGTAATTTAACAACAATCACTCAACGAACATCGCCAGCTGAAACACCGAAAAATAGTTTTCATTCCAAATCGGACATTGTCTCGAATTCCTCATCGAAAAAGTCCTTTTCTTCGCCAAGTAAAAACCGTCATCGTCATCTCGAACCATCGTCTTCATCAAGTAGTCTCGCGAGTGTCGATTCAACTCGCCATACTCGTCATTCGACCTCAACATCCTCATCGAAATCTCGTCGTCATCGGCACGTCACCTATCGAAATAGCAAAACCGAGAGCGTCAAATACCAACCCTCAACACCTTCATCAGCAAGAAACGATCAATCCGATGATCAATTTCTTCTCGATCAATTTGCTGAACATTCATCGACCGGCTTTCTGCATGCGCCTCTCGATCAAATCAAACAGTTCTATGATCAAACGAAATCATCACGTAAGTTCATAACCGAAACATCGAAAGACTACCGACGAAAACGAACGGATCTCGTGCCAATACAAAAAACATTGCACGCAGAGAACGACAACATCTATCGACTTTTTTAAGCTCGAATTTTCGTTGAATTTTGCATTTTTGTTTTTGTTTTTCTTCTTCTTACAGTTTCTCCATCGAAAGATTTGAGTGTTCATGTGTCCGATCAATTGAACACATTACGTCGGCTATTAGAACGTCGACTTGACGAACCAGATGAGCTCAATTATCGTACAGATTTATCTGCCTATCAAAAATCTTCACCGGAAACATTTACCAAAGAATTTTTACAATCGTATAAATACGAAAATCCATCGAGAGACTTAATCAGCGATGTCGACGATGAAGATCGAGACAAATATCATAGCGATGCGCTCTCATCATCATCGACATCGACATTAACCGATTCCAATGATTATCAACAGAATAATCGTCTCTCAACATCGAATTATCAAACACGTAATTCTCTTTTTTGAACGAAAAAACAAAATATTTCGTATTTTCAATAGAAATAACTCATAGTGAAAGCGAACATACGCTCGAAAACAAGTCCAACACAACATCTCAATCGGAAACACCGCCGGTCGAATTGTCTCCATTGAAATCCTATGATCATTATTTCGACAGTGGCAAAGGTAGTTCGTTACTAACTGGTACTTCATTCGATGTTCTTATGAATAGTTTAAAGACAATGCGTGAAAAAGATTTAGATTATTTGATTGAACAAAGTGACGACAGTTTTGTTCATGTAACTGATTGATTCGTAGACAGTAATGGTTCTTTTTCTTATCGTAGACGAATTCTAGATTGACAAAAAAAAATATTTATTCGACGAACATTTTTGTACTTATAATTTTTGTTTTGCTGTGTTGTGCGTAGTTTATTGAATGAAAAATCGACCGATTTATCAAAAATAAAAAAAAACTAAGAGCAAAGAAAGATAGTTTGCTGTTTGATTAGTAATAATAATCGTTGTATTCATCGTAATCGGAGTCGTCGTCGGATTGATTTTGTTTGGTTTTATCGTTTTCGAGTTGTTTGCCGAATTCGATTGCAGCGAGACGTGTTCGTTCTTGTTCGTTGTCGATGAGTGTTTTGAGTAATCGTCGTTGTTGTTTTTGTTTCTCAGTTGAATCCGAGCCTTTTTCGAAATTTTCGGGCTTATGTTTGAGAAAACGTTGAGCCACATCGAGAAATTCCGTGTGTCGAAACGAATCTAATCTTGGTTCGCATCGATGTAGCACTTTCGGACAGACTAATTTCGAAAGAACGAATGTTTTTCGACGTCCCGTTTGAGGTTTGATATTATGCAGATATTTACTCGTTTTTTTTAACGGTGGTAAAGTTGTTTTTTTCGTCGGAATGGGCTCATCTTCGATGAGAAAATCAGCATCTTGTTGTTTTTGTTGTTCGTTATTGTCTTGAGAAGATAACGATTCGATATGTCGAAATCGTCGAGTGATCGGTTTCAATTGTTTGAGTAGATGATCACGAAAAATAAAATCATCTTGAAACCATGTTTCATGTTTGTGCGCCCACGTACGTTCGGTTTGATTTTGTTGACGTTGATAAATGTTAAGTGAACGTTTGAATTCGTGATTGTACTTTTCAATACTCAAAGGCAATTGTAGATCATGTCGACGATTCATTGACAAGATTTCCGACCATTTTTTTTCGCTACCTTTCGTATTTTTTACAACTGACGCTGTTTTTGTCACTGTGGTTATGGCCGTTGCCATTTTTTTACGAATGTCAACTTTTTAGAAAACAATACTGGCACTTTTTTTCCGTCGTATTTATTTTGTTATTTCATTTTCTTTTCGATTTTACGCATGTGTGTTTTTTTCGAAATGGAATTAACTTTGCTTTTTCTCTGCTATAGAATTGATTTGTTTCAGATTTAATTCTCTATTGACATGGCTGATGACGATGGTACGACATAGAAAAACAAAGATTATGCTTATTGAAATTTTTCTTTTATTAAATAATTAGATATTCCACCATTAGAAGATATTCCAAATGTGAAAACCACCGAGGTCGTTGCAAGACCAGTAGTTAAACAAGTGGAACAATCGGTCAAAGGTGAAAATCAATGATAAAGAATTGATTTTTGGGAATTTTTCGTTCGGTTTTTTTAGAGAAAAGTTTTGCGGGAATGAAGAAAGGCTTTTTGAATAGTGGTAGTTCAACGACGAAATCGAGCTCGAATGAATTGATTGAAATCAAACGGAAGAAACCGGAAGAAACAAAAGATTTCCGTGTTTTGGATGAAGTTCAACAGGCGATCAAAGAAGAAGAAAAATCAAAAAGTTTGATCATTCTTTGATTTAGAAAATCAAAATTCACTTTGACTTTCAGATAGTTGGCTAACAAATGATCTTTTAAAACAAATCGAAGATGACGAATCATTAGCTCGATATTTTTCAAATCCATATTTCATGGAAGCTATCACTCTTTTTCAACATAAACCCCAAGAAGCCATTGCTAAATACGGTCACAATGCCGAAGTGATGAAATTCTTCGATAAAATGGCTAAAATCCTTGGTAAGAAAAAGGAAACAGTCCGTTTATCTTAATCTATATTTAAAATATTTGCTTTCCAGGTAATCATTTTTCTTCAATAGCTGATAACGAAGAAAAACAGAAACAGACTAAAGTTGATCCAGATGTAAACCGAATTCTTCAAGATGAACAAACTCGAAATTTACTATTAGATCCTGCAGTTGTTCAACTATTGAATACTTTACGCGAACAACCAGAAAAAGCTCAATGGTTTTCGATTTCAAATCAAAATGAAAATAATCTTAATCTTTTTTTTTCTAGGATTATGCGTACTGCTGATGGCACTATGCGAGAGAAAATACGACGCCTCGTGGAATTAGGTTTATTAAATATCGTTTAGAGGTGTCGAAACGTTCTATTGCTAATATTGTTTTTTTTTCTTATTTCTTTTCACGTAAAATCCAGCTACTGTTGTCTGTTTTGTTTCAATAAAATATTCATAATCATAAATATTAAATATTTTTTTTTATTCATCTAAAATCTTATTACATAGTGGGTGATAGTAAATCAAAGAAAAGATGATTAAAATAACAATGCAACGAATGTCTGTGAAGTCGGAGAAGAAAATTCTGCTTTTCTTTTCTTAAAGTGCATGATTAAAATTTGAGTATTGACAGGAGTGTCATAAAAAATTCTAAAGTATTATTACAAAGTTAAAAATAAAATCCTCTAGTAAATTTTCTTTTCTTTTATCGAAATTTAGGACGTTATTATTCATCTATTTTTTGTTGTTGTTGTTGTTAATATCACATAGGAATTAGGTAATTTCTTTTTCTCCTTCGACAGAATAGAAGCTTATAACAAGGATTAATCATTAGTTATTCGTTTTCACGGGCTGTATGAATCAATACGAGAGGAAAAATGCGCACGTTTTTTTTTTGGCTTTTATTTCAACAAACATTTGCATGTTGCTATTATGATTCGTTGGTTTCTCTTATTTCTTTTTATTTAGGGCGTATAGAGAAAAAATATTTTGTCCTTCTGATTGTTGCTATCGTCGTCAGTTTGAAATATTGTGGGTGGAATTGTGACGTGTACATCAACATTTTTATAGTTCTTTCTTTTATATCAACGGTTCGATACAAATAGATTTTTAATCGATTGATAATTACAGATGGGAAACAAACACGGAACGTATGATACACTATTAGATGAAACAAAACAATTATTAATGGATCGGACTGGTAAGATATCATTGAAAATTTTCGATCGAAAGACGTAAATAATCAGAAGGTTAGCTTTAATTAGTTGAAGTTTCGTATTTCATGGACGTGATAGTCCAGAAGGTTAACATAATAGTGCAATTTAAAACGAATTTGTTGAGGTTCAATGCGAACAGATGTAATCTTGTTTTAGGAATGTCGCAATACGATTTAGAATTATGGTATAAAGCAATATTAGTATGAAATGAAAAAAAAGTGACCTTGATGAATAAATTTTCTATTCATAAAAAAAACTAGGATCGATCAAAAAAGGGCAAATTGTCGAAAGAACAAATGATTTCAATTTATAAAGATATGAGTGATCTGGATGTTGATCGTATTAGTCATGTTGTTGATTCATTAGAAAAAGTATTCGATGAAGATAACAGTGGTCATGTTGGTATGTTCGGATAATTGAGATTTTTTCAAAAAAAAATCTGAACAAATGTTAAATAGATATTAATGAATTTATGCGAGGTTTTATTTTAACGACCAAAGGAGATATTCAATCGAAAATTGAATATACATTTCGACTTTATGATCGAAACGGTGATAATAAAATATCGGGAGAAGAAATTCAAAAAATGGCCAATGTAAAATATAAATATGAGAAAAATGATTTTATTATTATGATTCGTGTTTGTTTTTTGTATTTAGGTGATCTTGCGAGTCTTAGGTGTTGATGAATCAGCTCCTGATCTTCAATCACAAGCTATTGTTCAACAATTTCTCAGTCAATTTACTGGTGATGAAGATGATGTAATTCATAAAAATGATTTTATCAAAACAATCATGACTAATCGTGAACTTTTGGCTATTCTCTCTCCATTCTATGGTATAATTTAGTAGAAATATAAATGCTATATTCTGTTTTGTTTTATTGTGTCCCTTCGTTTCCTTTTTCTTGCTTTGTACTGCGTTGAATAAACATATTAGTTGAGAAACAAACTTTTCTATTGTTTAATTCTAATTTTAGTTAGTCCACAAGTTCGACGAAAACAATCACATTATTTATGGTAAAGAAAAACATTGTCTGTAAAATCAAATTACGTCGTTGTCATTGTTGTTGTTGTTTGTTGTTGAAAGTCAGATGTGAGAAGATTTTCTATTTAATTAAAAAAAAACAAAAAGAATTGATCTGCATGTATTCTGTCGTTTTCAGTGTTTGTTTTTGTCCTCTGTTCATCTACGATTAAACTTATATTTACTTTTGTCAATCTCTTCTATTGTTTTTGTGTATTTTGAGATCAATTAGACATTAATGATGAGAAGAAAAGTTTTGTCGTGTCTTCAAAGGAACCCGCGTACGCACACGCGCTCTGATACACGTATATGCTTTTCTTTCTTTTTTTTTTTTATTCATTCTCAATTAAACTAAGACTATAGGTGTTAACGTTATTTGAACGAATAAATTCGTATGCATCGAACGATGAAACTCGTGTCAAATCCGTATCCGTTCTAGACAAGAATAACTACCATGTTCAAACGGAAATCGATTGTATTGGAATTGAGAACAAGAACAACACTTCATCTATTAAAATAACAACATTTATTATATGTTCATTAGTTGTGTGTATATACTACATAGGTAGAAGAATAAGAGAGAGAGAGAGAAAAGAAATGACGACGTCAACAAGCGGAAATCAAAGTGTATCCTGTCGGATATGCTTGATGATTACGAATGTACAAATAAAATATTTAAAGCAAAAGAAAAAAACTTCAATTCTTTTCTAAGATGCAAAGTAAATTTTACAGATGAATTCATCGTTGATATAAGCTCTCTTTTTCCGATCTTCAAAACTAACAGAAGATTAAACACATAATATGATTTTCTTTTTCTCAGGACAAAATATCAGAATACCGGAGATGAATCTCTAGGTGTTCCGGCACCGATCCTTCGGTTTTTTTTCTTTCTGCTTTGCTTTGCCTTGTGCTCATCATCATCATCATCATCATTTTGATTGAAGTCATTAAGACAACATCTTTATTCGTTCGTGATAGTTACATTTATTCGATGACCGCTGTGAACATCTTAACAAGAAATAGAAATAGAAGCTAACAAGACCGGATGCTCAGTGGCATGATTCAATTAAGCGTATGCGCACATTAGATTGCACATCGTTGTGGACAATGTTAGACTGTTAGTCACGGTCCCTAATGGACATCGACGTAATCGTTTCTTTCTTTTTGTTGTAATAAGAGAGAGACAATTTTCTTTTTTGATCTTCATTTTTTTATCGAATGATTTTTTTGACGTTGATGTCATAAAAATTATATAAAATATATGAAGGTATGCTTTTCCGGACGAGTATAATCGTCGTTCTTTTCTTCTCCTTCTTTAATGAAGGTCGATCATCAACATTTTGTATATTTGGTTTAAGAACTTTTAGAGTGTCGACTTTGTGCGTTCGAGCATGAATTATATGAAAAGAAAATTGTTTAAAACGATTTTTGTTCTTCTCTCTCTCTTCTCTTCTCTTCTCTTTCGTTCTATATGAAACAATAAACACAACGATGATTATGTTTGGAACAGCAGCTTTCACCCGCCCGGCGGAACAAGAAGTTGTTCAGGTGCCCGAAGAAAAAGAAGTTAGTTACAAGAACATCAACAGTTATAATTGTTACGAGACGAACACCACCCGTGTAGTTGCGTCATTATGCAGAGAATCGTTCTCAGATGTGTGTATATACGATTGTTGTATATTTGTGTATCACATTCTCTTTTCCTAGTGTATGCATGTCAACAAGGCAAGTAACGTGACTAACTATCCTCTTTTATGTCCATCTATACGTATGCTGAGATTCCCTTGGCCTTGAGAGAAAGGTGAGACGCGGACGATGATAATCATCATTTTTCATTCTATTATATGACTTGTGTAATGCGATCATTGTCGAAAAAAGAGAAATGAGTTTAAAAATGAGAGGGAGAGATAGAGGGAGAAAATGGGAGGAAAAAACGTAGGGAAAGGCTGATGATAATGGTGACTTCCGTCCGTCATTTCTCTATCGAATGCTCGATCAAATGCAACGTCTGAAGTACGATCGGAAATCGCTCACACACACACACACGTACTTGCATAGTATCGTAATCTTGATGTGTGGTTAAGAATGTGTGTGTGTATATATATAAATGCAAGCACATAATAAAAACCTCTTCTCGATCTTTCTCTCTCTCTTTTTTTTTTCTTGACGACATTTTTATGATGCGATCTTCTTTCGTAATATATCGAGCAAGACAATCAGCAAAGCACACATGTACTTCCCAAGAGATTTTTTAACTTTGATTGTCCTATGTAATTCAAATTACCATGGGATGCCACATTAAAATCACTTTGTAATCTTTTTTCTTCTCTCTCTCTCAATCACATACAACATTATCTCATATGCATCATTAGCAATGGAAGAATGACCGTCGCTGATGATGATGATGATGATGATTATATAAAAATCTTCTTTCAACATGTTATTCTTCAACACCTCTCAGAATAATTATAGTCGTCTTTTTGTACTATTTGATTAAATTGATCTAGAGTATGCTATTCCTATAATTGACTCATTTTAGTATCTACTTTCTTGTCGATAAATATTCAATGTAAATTTGTGCAACATTTTTTTTTGTTTCTTCTTCTTCTTCTTCTCGCATGCAGACAAATATAGGGCGTGGTGTGTGTTCAACTGCGGATGAGCAGGTGTATATATAAATTAGACACAAATCTTCACCTTAGGCCGTTTGCTACTTTTTTTTAAAATCAAAATCTGATATCGTATGGTTACGTTGGCAACTTTGTTCAACAAAAAAAAACGAGAGAAGAGGATAAAAATTTCTCTCCAGTGACTTGTTTTATAAGCAAGAAAAATGTCTCTTTCTTTTTTCTCTCTCCTCTTCTCTTCTCTCTTCTTTCTCTCTCTCTTATATTGTAGACTAAACGCTCAAAGACGATTTACTTGCATGTTAATACACCAAAAGACTTTGATTCATGACGTGTTCATTAAAAATAAATTAGAATATCGCTAAATCATTTTCCTTTTCTCTTGATCATACTCATACCAGTTGGTATCTTTCAAAGAAGAAAAATTATCAACCAAGAACAACAACAACAACAACATTCTTCCGGTAGGTATTATCATTAGTGATCGTGTGCTCAATTAAGTTTTGCGTCTTTATCATTTGTCGGATCTCAAGATTCTATCGCGAAGCTCGAATTAGAATAGGGAATGCGACTGGTAAAACAAAGAATTAATCATTCATTCAATTGTGCTTCCTGAAAGAAGAACAAGAGAAAAGATTTTTTTATTTACTTTCGAATCACAAATTTGAATTGAATGCATAGTAGACATATTATTTATACATAGAATAGTTCATCGATCTTGTTGTCATCATCCTGAGGCTTTGTTGACAATGTCTCAACTATGATCACTTGTGATTCAAACAAAATAAATCGAAAATGAAAAAAAAACTCAGCATAATCAACAAAGACAACAGTAATAATCGACGATCCAGAAAAATCTCTTGATACTGTTTGGTATTACTCTCTTGATTCAAGGACGGACTAAAATGAGAGAGGGAGAGGTGTTCAAACCGCTGTGTCTCGTGTGAAATTGCATTAGATAAGCGTGCTTGCTTTTACACGAGAGAATTTGTTTCATCCTGTGCTATCCATCTTACTGATTGTATCGTCCTTTTTCTTTTCTTTTTCTTTTTTTTTTCTTCTTTTATTGTGGAGTAGCAATCTGAATGAGTGAGTGAGTAAAGTAAATGACTGACTGACTGACTAGTTAGCAACAACATCAGAAGAGGAACGAATGAACGAACAAAGCAGAAAAGAGGAGTGGTGTTATGATGTTAGTATAGATAAGTTGATGAAAAGACGATGTTTTCATCGACATGATGAGAAGGTTAATTAGGTTAAACAGAAAAAAAAATTCTTGTATATGATCTTAATCGAATGAGATTAGTTGTTGTCCGTGTGCGAGAGAGTAGCCAAAGGTAAGTTTTAGTCAGTTTTCTTCTTCTTCTTCTTCTTTCTATTGACATTGTTTGAATGAATAATAAACTATCTCTTATTTGGCTGCTTGTCAAATCGACACATCATTCTATTGAGCATCTGTTTGGATAAACTCAATATGTTATATCTTCACTGTTTGATGTTATATTACGATCATTTTCCTTTTGCTTTGTGTGTATACACAATGATGTATTACATATTCCAATTAGTATAGAAAAAGGTTGATCATAACCCGCGTTCATCTTGACTCTTCTTCATTCCAACTGAGTTGATTAGCAGAAATCAACGGGTCAAGATAAAGTGTCAATTTTTCTTCTTCTTCGTCGTCGTCTGTATTTTCATTCTCGCTTAACAAAACAATTAAATCGAACGACTAATGTTATTTTTTCATTTTCTAGTTGTAGGTTATTGTGACTAAAGCTCAAGGGTATAATCACGATGTATTCAAATTTAATTATTATTTTCTTTTTTCTTCCAAATGTTTTCACTTATGATTGTCGCGAAATCTGTAATCTAACTGTTTATGTCAACGAAAATACGCCAATCAAACAATTAAAATGGAATCTTATTGATTTACTTTTTAATCGTACGAATACATTATTTCCCTACGAACATTATCAATATTCACTTTCGAATCCATCGGATTATTTTCAAATTGAAACACCGATCCTAAAATTTCGTTTACATGAACTCGATCGTGAGAAAATCTGTAATAAAATCTTCTTTCATGATGATGAATGTTCATTACAATTGCAAATCTTTACTCAAACATCGTTTATTATTTTATTTAAATTAATTATTCTCGATGTTAATGATTGGAAACCTTATTTCGAAAATGATCACATACATATCAATATTCGAGAGAATCTGCCGATGAATTATCGTGTTCGTTTGCCCATTGCTTATGATCTCGATTCATTGAAATATAATATTGAATCTTATCAAATACAAAATGAAGATTCAAACATCAAAAATCTATTTGAACTTGAGAAAACTGATGATGAATTGAAATTGAAATTATTAAAACAACTTGATTGTGAACAACGAAATAATTA
>ERZ778029.2399-NODE-2399-length-12831-cov-3.742251_pt1 | contig 12831 bp, 15 predicted proteins | sample MGYA00375759_ERZ778029 | MGnify/ENA primary metagenome ERZ778029 (study PRJEB29350, sample SAMN05389819) | bioreactor metagenome | isolation source: Ammonium sulfate bioreactor | place: South Africa: University of Cape Town | collected 2014-04-04 ...
TGCCGTCTTTAGCAAATGTAACTTGTGGTGACGGTGAACCAACGAAAGGAACCGAGATTTTGAGATCTTCACCAGCACGAACAACGATTTCCTTGGGATTGAAAGCACTGAAACCAATCGCACGAGGAGCGACGTCAGGTGGACGAGCTTGAATAGGCCCGTCGGTTTTAGCTGAAATCAGAAAATAGTTTTTTTTTAGCTTCAAAAAAGCGACTTTCGAATTTTACCGAATTCGCCTGGACCCGCTTTGTTGACGGCTGCAACACGAAATTCATATTCTTTACCATCGACAAGATTCGGAACTGTATATTCGACAGCCGATGTCGGCTCACGATTCACTCTAAACAAATCATTGTCCTAAATTTCAAAATGCAAAACTCATTTACGGAATCCATCGATCAGTTCCTTTCTCTTTCTTTTCGATCATATAGCCTCGTATTGGATTTCCTCCGTCATTTTCCGGTCGTGTCCATTGCAATGTGATTGAATCACTTGTGTGATCAGCACATTCCGGCGTGCCCGGTGCATCAGGTCGTTTAAACGGCCATTTAGCTTTGACTGGAGAATCGATAACTAACGGTTCAGAAAGACCATTTTCATTCTCAGCAACAATACGAAATTCATAATTTTTGCCTTCATCTAATCCTTTAACATCGCATGTCGTGCCTGGAACGGACGGACCGACTTTCGCCCATTTATCTGTTCCAACTTCACGTTTTTCGACAATATAATGTTTGACTTCATCGCCACCATTGTCTTTCTATTAAAACAAACATCAGTTTATCAACAAAAAAAACAACAAATCGGGTTTCTATTTACTGGTGCTTTCCAGTTCAATGTGCATCCTTCAGCAGTGACATTTGTTGCTTCTAAGGGTCCTTCTGGTTTCGTTGGAGGTGCAAGAACATGAACACGAAATTGTACTTGATTTGCACCTTCACTATTGCGTAAGACTAATTTATAATAACCTGCGTCTCCTCGTTCAGCTTTACGATTGACTAATGAAACAACATTATCTAACAACTAGAGAAGAAAACAATTCTTCGTTGAATATCTCTCGGATGTTCGTCGTACTTTGAGATTGACATGATCGTTCTCATTGAAATCTTGATCATTGACTGACCATTGAGCTGTTGGTTTAGGCGTTGCTTTGTACGGTATATTAACTTCAAAGTCTTTACCAGCTTTAACGGTAATATCTTTGACACCGTTCAAATCAAGAAACGACGGTTTTTCTAGAAAACAAAATCGATTTCGTGTTGTTTTTCAATCGCTGCATTCGATCGAACCTGGCTGATCTTGAACAGTAATCGAATCTGTCGGTCGACTCGGTTCACTCGGTCCGACACCATTGACAGCAATGACACGAAATGATACGTCTTCGCCTTCTTTCAAATTCGGTACTGTATACGATTGATCACGTGCTGGTAATTCAGCAACATCGTTCCAATCGCTATTGAAAAACAGAAAACATTAAAATCGAACAACAACTTTGCGCAATTCTTTACCCATTGGGCGAACGTTTTTGAATGATATAACCCGTGACTTTACTTCCGCCATCATTCAATGGTTTCTTCCATGAAAGTGACACGGAATCTTTGGTTATCTTATCGACTTTAGGTTGATCGGGTGCATCAGCTGGATAGATAGGTACTTCGGCTTTTTGTGCTTTGCTTGGTTTCGATGGCGCGCCTGGTCCTGCACCGTTTATTGCAGATACACGAAATTCATATGTTTGACCTTCGCGTAAACCAGACGCTGTATATTCTGTTGCTTTTGTTGGATATGTATTGCAAGGCGTCCAATTATTACTGCCTTTCGGACGCATTTCAACATTATAACCAGTTATTGGATTTCCACCGTCTTTTTTCGGTTTATCCCATTTTAATTTGATGTAATTCGAGTTATATTCAGCGACTTCAGGTGCGTCAGGTGCATCCGGTGGATCTAAACATAAAATTTCATCATCAATGAGAAAAAGATTTGTTTGAGTTTTTACCATAAGGTGGTTTAACAACGATGCTACTCGTTGTTTCGAGTGGTTCACTGATGCCGTAGATATTCTCGGCTTTAACACGAAATTTATATTTTTTATTTGTTTCTAAATCTTTGACAGTTCCTTTCGGTTGATTGAATACGCCGGGAACTTTTTCCCATCGATCGGAATTCTCCGGACATTTTTCAATAATATAACCTGTGACATCACCACCGCCATTATCTTTGGGTGGTTTCCATTGTAATGAAACCGAATCTGTTGTGGTTCCTGTTGCTTCTAAAGGACCTTCGGGTGCTGCAGGTCTGTCCAAAACAATAACATCAATATCGCATTCATCTTCGCCTGAATCATTTTTCAATTGAACTTTGTATTTTCCTGTATCCGAACGTTTGGCAGATGGTTTATGTAATTTAGCATGAAGATCATCACTTTCAAGTTGAGTACTAAATTCAAAACAAAATCTCATCAATCGATCAATGAAAATGCTCAATCAACAAACTCTCGAGATGGTTGAACAGTTTCGCCATCTTTCGTCCAAGTGACAACTGGCGTTGGTGAACCATTGATCGGCAAATTAATCGTAATTGGTTCGCCAGCTTTGACACGGAGTTCTTTCTTACCAAGACCACCTGTCAATCCGCTTAGATCAAATGATGGTTTTTCTAGAAAAATAATTTTTTTTTTAAATTCAACACCAAAATAATCAAATTATACCTTTTTCTGGTTTAGCTAGAATACCGTCAGATGAGTCACTTGGTTCACCTGGACCTGCATCATTAACTGCAGTAACACGATATTCATATTCTTTATTTGGCGTGACATTATCATCGACAAAATTCGTTCCCTAACAAAAACAAACAATCAGATAAACATACGTCATCATTCGAAGGAAAGACAAAAGAGAAGAATATATATATATATCAACTATGCAATTTCTGTTAACATCTGATATTTATAATCATCGAACATGCCTTCGAATAAGGTTAACTCTGATTCCGAAACAATCACAAGAAAATCTTTCGCCTTTTACTAAAGATTTCTGTGTTTCGGAATAATTCAATGAGTCTTAAAGACTAATTTTTCCTCAGCTCGTTTTCTAACGGGCTTTTAACTAACCTTATTGTAATCACCACGATTGATTTTATTCCATTCTTTTTTCTTGGCATTTTTCTCTCGTCGTTCAACGAGATAACCTTTGACTGGATTGCCACCGTCATTTCTCGGCGGATTCCATTTCAATTCAATCTTTTCACGACTACGTGTTACGCATTTCGGTGCCTCCGGTTGACCAGGTGCAGCTAAACAACAAATCAAACATTTGTTTTGTGTGTGTGTGTGTGTGGAATCAAAACTCGATTTACTGAATGGATTTTTAACTAGAATTGGTTTGTCAGTAACTAATGCTTCGGAAAGACCGTTGGCATTTTCAGCCATAACACGAAATTCATATTCATGTCCTTCTTTTAATTTCGTAATTGTTGCTTCGGTGCCATTGATTGGATCACTACAACGAACCCAATCGCCAGTTTTCTTATCTCGTTTTTCGATAACATAATTTCTAAAACGAAGACAGGAAAATGAAAGTTTTTCGATTGAACAAATTTTTCGAACGTGATGTCTCGGCCACCGTTGTCAGCTGGTGGTGTCCAAGCGAGTGTCACTGTTGATTTGGTTACTCCTTTGACTGCTAATGGTCCGCGAGGTTTCGATGGCGGTCCGAGAACGATAACTTCACAATCGGCAGTATCCGTTCCCGAACTATTCTCCAATCGAATGACATAACGACCTGTATCAGCTCGAACAGCTTTGGTGATGATTAATTTCGCTAGTTTATTTGTTTGTGTCATTTGTGTTCGATCGTCAGTTGTCAATTCCTGATTTCGAGAACGAAAAATCAAACGGAAAATCGCGAAGAACATTTCATCTTACAGTAGAATCTCGTTGCCATGTGATTGCTGGCAATGGTTCAGCGACATAAGGTGCTTCTAATGTGATCGTTTGACCTTGTTTGACTGTAATCGATTTAAGATTAACTTTATTAAGACGTGGTTTCACTGGATAATAAAACGAAAAACGAGTGAATTTAAAAAAACAACAACAATAAAATGCATACAGAAACGTGGTTTAGCAAGTAATGGAGCTGATGCTTCGCTAGGCTCCGATGGACCAGCTTTATTAACTGCAACAACACGAAATTCATATTCTTTTCCTTCGCTTAATCCACCGCAAGAGCCATTGTTTTGTAGACCATCAATTTCTGTTCCCTAAAACAACAACAACATTCATGCATAATTCACTTCTAAAAATCGATCAAACTTTTTGCCAAGGATCTTTTCCTTTTTCTCGTTTTTCAATAACATATTTCTCAATTGGTGCACCACCATTTTTCTCCTACAAAATAACAACAAAAATGCTTTAAAAAATCACCCTCAATCGTAATTCTCACTGGTGATTTCCATTGTAAGCTGACACGACTTGCATCCCAATCCATAATGTCCGGTTTTCCCGGTGCACTCGGTTCGTCAAAAGGATTCTTCGCTAATGTTGCAGCACTTGTCTCCAATGGGTCACTTTCGCCTTCTTTATTAACAGCTCGTACACGAAATAGATATTCTTTGCCCGGTGTTAGTTTTGTTACGCGTAATGAATTAGTATCGCCGTTGACTTCACCAGCTGGAGTCCAACCTCCACGAGCGGTGTCTTGTTTTTCAACGACATATCGTTCGACTGGACAACCGCCGTTGTCTAACGGTGGTTTCCAAGAAACAACACATGTTTCTTTGGTGACATCAGTCACTTTCAGTGGACCTTCCGGTGGACCAGGACGATCTGCAAATCAAACGGATGAATATTGTTGATTTCGAAAGCAAAATTCGTTCAGCTCATACCGATAACAGTGACATCAATAGGTACTTTGATTTCTCCTTTAGCATTTCGTAATGTTAATTCATATTTTCCTGTATCATTTCGTTTTGTTTTCTCACTGAAATAACCATGACAAAACAATCGATCGTTTCGTTTCGTTTTCTTACATATTCAACATGCATTTCTTCGGTTCTAAGGTCGTTTTGCACGGTGTACTTGAGTCGGATGGAATAGTTTTTCCATCTTTCGACCAGCTCATGATCGGCGGTGGATAGGCTTCATATGGTATTTCTAAATCGAGTGGTTTACCAGCTCGAACTGTAACTGATTTCGAGAATCGACTTGCGTCAATTCTCGGCGGTTTATCGGCTAAAAAACGAATTTAATCAGAAAAACAACAACACAGTTCATCATCGTTTACCTTCTCGAACACTCAATTTGCAACTGTCTTTTACATCTCCACATTGAAATGAAATGTCACCCGCATCTTTCAATTCGACACGTTTTAATTTCAATTTATATTTGTTACCCTCATTGAGAATAACCGTACTAAAAACAAAATTCCACAATGAAACCGAAGTTTTTCTTCGTATTACTTCTGATCGGGATAGATAATCTTTCCATCTTTCAACCATTTGCCTTTGCTATCAACTTTAGATAGTTGAACTTCGAATACGACCTCTTCGTCTTCAACAGCACTGATGTCCTTCAAACCTTTTTCAATTCGTAGTGCAGCTAAACATTCAAATGAATTCATAGATAAACTTTTCTCGAATTCGTCGCTTACGTCGAACTGACACGTCACAAGCCGTTGTCATCACGCCTGTTTTGCACTCATATTTGCCTTTATCCGTCGCAGGATTTAATTTTTTCACTACTAATTTTCGAACTTTTCCATATGAAATGACTTCATATTTATCCGGATTTAATTCCGGAACGATTTTCTTTAAAAAACAAACAAATGAACTCAGAAACAATCCCAATCGAACAACTCACTTCACCGGCATAGTACCAATCACATTCAGCGTCTTCATCTTGAACACTGCATTCAAGTTCGATTTTATCCTTCTCATCAGCTTCTAATGCACTCGGAAGTTTCGATTCGAAACGCCATTGTGGTTCTACAAATCGATTCGAAATTCAAATCAAATTCGACTCAACAGAGAATGTCTACCTTCAACGTAGAGATAACCCGATGTTTTGATGCCACGATCATCATCGATTTGACACGTATATTCTCCTGAAATGTTTGAGAAGTTACTTTTTACGAAGAATTTCAAATGAAAACTTGCAAACCTTCGTCAGATTTTGTCGTTTTAAATATTCGAAAGATGCATCGTGTCATATCTTGATGATATTTCACTCGTTTGTCTTTTTCAATCTAAATTCTCACGAAAATAGTCGATTGTTTACATAAAAAAACTAACAAAACGAACATCAATCGGTATGCCATTTTTAAACCATTTAACAGGCGCATTCGGATCGTTGACGTGACATTCGAGAATTGTCGGTTTTGTACGAAAGACTTCCATTTTCGCTGGTAATTCTTTGTAGAAATCATACAATGGCTTAGCCGCTAACATAAAGACAAAAAACTTTCGAAAATCTAATCAAATGAAATTCTCCTACGTATGACTTTGAGCCATGCGGATGTTTCGACATCATTAACTCGACAGAAATATTTTCCTGAATCATCGGGATGAAGTTTATAGATCGTTAATTTTTGTCTAGAGAATATCGAATCGATTCGATTTAAACAAACGAAAAAAATTCGTTTCATACTTAGCACCACTCGTATCGAAATGATATTTCAAACCGTGAAATATCTCGACTTTATTCTTCATCCAACGTATTCGTGAGCTTGGCTTGCAGAACGTGCATTGCATTGTGATTTCTCCATCTTCTTCTCTGCATTCGACGTCTTGTAACGGTTCGATAAAAGATTCTTTTTCTTTTTCAGGTCGTTTGACTTTCTGTAGAGCTGGCCAATCGGGTATGACTTCGGCGAGAGAAGGTCGACGAGTTTTCGAATCTCGTCGAACTTTGAGAAGATTTTCTTGATCGACACGACGAAGTGACGGACGACGATCGTCTAATTGACTCGATCGACGTGAGCCCGATGCATCATCACTTCCACCCGTCTAAAAAAACACAAAATCAATTCATAATCAATTAACAAAATATAAGATCTGTCTACTTCTTCGGGTTGATCAGTACGAATTTGAGGAGCTAAAAGAATAAATTGAGGAAAAAACAATGACGAAGTTTATTCGACTGACTTTCGGAAATAACATCGAGATTCGATATCGATGGTCGTTTAGCTGTTTTCGCTCGACGCGGTCCAGCTTCTTCATACAACGGTTCTTCGGCTAAAACACAATCTCAATTGGTTAATTATCTCTGTTTCTACTTCTCGTTCTCTCCTCTACTTTGAATAGTCGGTACACGACGATCGTTATCATCCGAATTATCTTCAGTTGGCATTGCAATTGTCGGTATTGCTGAAAGAAGAATTAATTAGACAATTTCATCGAGCTTATCAATTTACCATTATCTGAAGTCTTGTCTTGTTCGACTACGGATTGTTTCTTTCCTTTGTCATCCGGTTTCGGTGCTTGTTTACGAACACGTTTCGGTTTGCCACGTTTTTCTAAACTCCTCGTTCGATTTCAATATATTCAAGAAAAAAAAAACGATCGTCTCTTTTACCTTTGATCGTTACTCGAACATTTTGCGAAGCTTGACCAACTTCATTCCATGCTTCACATGACCAATCTCCGCTGTCATCAACATACGCATCTGGCAGAGTTAATTTAGCGGTTGTACCATCGTAACTTTGTACGAATTCCTTCAATTGAAAGAAAGAAGATAAAAAATTATCGAGCAAATCAAAACTTACAGCCGATGGTTTGACTTCTTTTTTATTTAAAAGCCAAGTTATTTCCGGTCTCGGTGCACCCGAGACTTTACATTGAATTTCGACTTTATCACCGTCATTAGCAATGATTTCTTTCGGTTTCTCGCCGAAGACCGGTGCTGTCATTTGATTACCACTTGCTGTACTCGGTTTTTTCTTTTTTGCTTGTTCTTCATCCTCATTTCTATTTCAACAACAACAAAAAAATCTAAATTAAATCTCCTGACAAAATCTCCATTACGGTGTCGAATTATCGGCATCAATTGTAAGATTGACTAATGCTTGACTTTCACCGGCATCGTTCTTCGCGAGAATCTTATAAACTCCACTATCATTCGCATTTGCATTCTGTACGGAAAAAGAACAATTTTCAATCGAATGACTGGTCCTTCAATTTCAACTTACGAGAATTTCGAGTGAAAATAGATAGGTATCATCTGCTTCTTTTGTTTTACTAAGTTTGTATCGATTCGGTGTGTCTTTAAGTTCGACTTTGGCTTTCTTCCAAGTTATCTTCGGTTCTTGTTTGCCTTTGCAACGACATTCGATTTTAACTGATTTTTGTTTCGCATTTTTCGTTAGTTTCGGTTTGTCAAATGCTGGTGCTAATTTATCCGTTTGATCGAGATTGGCTTTATCACCTACAAAACACACGCAATTCCTAATTTGCTTTTTTTTTTTATTGATTCAATCTTTCAACAGACCAGCTATTTTAATTCCAACATTAGCAACTGCTGTGCCAAGTTCATTCGATAGAGTACATTTATAAACTCCACTGTCCGTTGAAGTTAAATTCTGCAAATAAAAATCAAAAATAGAACTCAAATATTTAAGATCTCTATGTGATTAACCTTGATATCGAGATAAACGGTATATTTATTTCCACCTTTGGATTCGAGACGTGAAACAATTTTGTCAACATTGAGCAGATCTTTGGCATCTTTTGACCAATCTAAATATTCACTGTCTGAAGATTCGAACTGCATCAAAATTCGAATACAAACTTGAAATCAATTCCATCGATATTCAATTCGATATTTGCTGAACCATCGCCTTTATTATTTTTTGCTGTGACTTTATAAATGCCTGAATCTTTCTTGGTAATTTGTCCAATTTCGAGAAAAATCGTATGATTATTTGCTTGTGATGATATGCCTTGTTTATATTTCGTGCCAAGATTAATAGCCTTTCCATCGAATGTCCAATTAAAACTCGGCACAGGATCAGCTGTACATCGACATTCGATAAGAATCGACTCTTCGAACATTCGAACTTGTGGTTTCTGAGTAAATGTTGGTCGACCATTGGCACCTTGTTCTTGATCTTCAAAAAAGAAAATAACAATCAATCTGTTTTCTCAATTATCCATAGTAAATAACTTACTTTCAAGATTAAGTGTTATTTGTGCATTACTTTCACCAAGAGTATTCTTTGCTAAAACTTTGTATTTGCCTCCGTCAGATGTATTGACGTCATCGATTTCAAGACAAGCAACATATGCATTATTAGGTAGAGCATCACAATAGATTAAATAACGGCCCGAATTTTGTATTGATACGTCGTCACGTGACCAAAATAAATCCGGTTTCGGTTCGGCTGAGATTTTGCATTCGAATATTAAACGTTTGCCATCGTTTTCTTGTTTAATAACGGGCTTTTGAATGAATACTGGTGCACTGCCGTCAGCCGTCGAACTAGAAAATTCGAGCAAAAGTTTCTCGTCAATCAATGAATGAATGAATCGAGAAGATCGATTACCTAGTCGAACCAGCTGTCGTTTCATCATCGTCATCATTCGAAAGACTTAAATTTACATTTGCTGTCACCTCACCGGCTCGATTTTTCGCTACGATTTTATATGAACCTGCATCGGTTTGAGCAAGATTTGTTATTTCAAGTGTAACATCATAGGTTGTCGTCGATCCTGTCGTAAGTTTCGTTGTTTGTTTATGTTTGGTTGATGTAATTGAAAGTTTTGTATCATTTTGATACCAAGTTATATCAGGTTTGGGTGTTCCTTGTACTTGACATTCAAGAAAAAGACGTGCTGAATCGTCTGGTAATTGTCGAATGGACGGTGGCTTCGAGAAGCGCGGTGCACTAGCCGCCATTCGATGTTTACTTTCGTATTGAAAAATCCGTTCGTCAAGCCAACAACTTACTCACTAATTACCTAACGTACGAAATAAAAATAAATCATTAAAGCCTACGAATCAAAAAGAAATAAAACAAAAACCGCCCGACACAACGAGGGAGAGAGAGAGGGGAGAAAAATATTAGCCATCTATTTTAGCTCTTTATTTATGTACATATGGAGAAAAGTATCAAAGAAATAATCATAAAAAAGATTATAGATGGTCGACACCAAACTTAGTCAAAAGAGAGAGAGAGACGCGAAGAAAACGACGTATTATTGTATACCGTAGAAAATATGCCCATTTCTATACTAGCGCGTTAGCCGGTGTTGATCATCAAGCATCTCCATAAAAACATACAGACACATGAAGAGAAATAAGGAGAAGAAGAAAAAGGGATGGTACAGTTTCATCTTAGCTAAACGAGCGGAAGATGATGACAAAAGTTCCTTTCCTTTTTTTTTCTTCGCTCTCTCTCTCTCTCCCCTATGGCTTATGTGTATGATATCTGTTACATTCCGATGCGGTTTCTCTCGTTTTTTTTTCTCATTGAAAGAAAGAGAGAGAGAAAGACAACTATGTTTCTTAATGAGTTATAGTGGGCAATAAAGAATTTGCATCTAACTATCAGTCGAGTTGCGAAATGTAGAATACTTTCGAAAACTCTTGCGGACAACTATAAAAAGACAATTGACAAGATGATAACAACAACAACAACAACTAGCACTGCAACACACTCATCGTTCGCTAACGACAAGAAAATGAGAGAGAGAGAAAACACGAACGACTAGAGCAATTACATGATATCAACAGTAAAGAAGAAGAAGAAGAAAAAAGCCCGACAACGAACAACGAGCAGTTGTATTGAGATAAGACCAACGATGTGATCGATACTCAAATAATGAGAAGAAAAATAAGAGAATGCTAATCGTCCCTGAATACATGCAAGCATAAATAATACCAAAGCTTAATTGCAATGATAATGACCACTATAAACATTATTGTCTAGAGCTTTCCTTTTTTTATTGTATCCATAACTCTCATTTTCTTTGCATGTATACATATACACATTTCAATAATCTTTCATAGGTTACTCGATTTTTGAGATTTACTTTGATATACACATGCCTATATTATTAACAAACCTTGACGAACAAAAAATGAGAGAGAGAGAGAGAGAGATCTTGTAATACAACAATGAAAGTTCCATTTATTTTCTTTTCAGTTTCTCGTACATTAAGAAGAAGAAAAAGAAAAAAAAATCCTAAGATATACATTATACATGCATATATTGATACGACATACATTCTCTCGTACTCCGGGTGTTTTCTCGCCTCATACATATACACACACATATATATATATATACATATACACTCGGTATGTCGATGTCTTGCAACTGATGCGGATAATCATACTAGTGCAAGCATAAGAAGGTTGCACATTAACGTTGTCTTCATCAATATAGTACTGTCATATGCATGACGATGACGACATGATAATATTAGCTCGAGATAGGCAAATATCCTAATAGAAGAAAACAGTTGAATGTAATAACCAATAACTGTTTTTTATATGAATATGTCCGAAATTTGATGGCAAACAAAAGATTTCTGTTATTATAGATGACAGTTATCTAAACCATATGTATGTATTGTTGTTGTTGTTGTAATTGATTGTTATCGATAGCATCAAGTATCTTTTCAACTTTGAACTTGAGAAAAAAAAGGCAATCGAATTCTTTACAGAAGATTTATTTTTTCACGAGAAAAAAACACGCACAAACAATTACATACAAAACAATACAAAGAGAATATATTAATTAAAATTCATTTATCAGTCAAACCGATTATTTTTGATTTTTTTTTCATTTTTCGACTAGATTTTCGTAAAATATCTGAATAAAATGATGTCATTAATTAGCAGAAAATAGAAACTAACCCTAGGAAAAGAGAGAGAGAGAGAGACATGCAAAGAGAAAATGTTAAATCACCACAGTACAAAAAGCGACAGATTAAGATGAAAACATCGATGTCAGCAAGGACATAAAACGTTGAGAATGTATTTGGTAAGAAGTTCAGGAACTTGACTACTATCTTCGTTAATTGCGTGAAGAACTAAAACAACAGTCGATCAAATATTCAAATTAAGAAAAAAAGAAACTAACTTTTATTTAAACTTTGTAAATGTTCGACAGATAAATACGTTGGATGCTCGCGATCATATGGAATAACCGTTGTTAAATACTAAAACAAAGTCCAAATGTTCGAATTATTTCTTTCAAATAAAAAAAACAAAGAACAACACTAATAGCCCGCACATGAATGAGTACCTGAGATTTTTGAAACATTTCATGCCAACTAGTCGAAAAAACATCGAATACCGATCGATTTCGATGGGAAATTATCTAGAATCAAACACGATTCGCGTTTTGCCTTTTTGCATGACAGACTCAATGCATGTGCTAATAAACATCATTCAACATATTTTCATATTGTTAATCATTTCTTATCAATCATCGCGTTTAACCATTGGCTTCCGACTATTGTTTTTCTTCTTCTTCTTCTTCAGATTCTATATTTAGATTTGTCTTTCTTATTCATTACTCAAGGTCATTGTTTTTTGCTTGTACTCAATTCGAATTAATATGCAAAACAAAAACAACTGTCAATATATGAACATTCATGACCTATGCATTTTCTCTTTTTCTGTCGAGTTCTTCTATTTGATTATTAATCAATTGATTTTTCTGTAGGCAAACGCGAGAAATCCCCGAGGATCGAAAGTTGAGAGGAAAAATGATTATTTACCGTTCCCGGTTCGATTGAATTGCTCGTACTGCTGAGAAATGAACGACGTTTTGGACGTTTTTCTATTTGTTGTTGCCGACGTTTATTCTAATCAAACGAGAAATTAGT
>ERZ778029.2402-NODE-2402-length-12820-cov-3.247239_pt1 | contig 12820 bp, 10 predicted proteins | sample MGYA00375759_ERZ778029 | MGnify/ENA primary metagenome ERZ778029 (study PRJEB29350, sample SAMN05389819) | bioreactor metagenome | isolation source: Ammonium sulfate bioreactor | place: South Africa: University of Cape Town | collected 2014-04-04 ...
GCATCGGGCATAGGATTGTCATTCGCTTTATTCCGTACGAATTCAATTCCAATACAGAAACTATTTGGATTGCCTTTATTAGCTAAGATTGAATTCGGTGACACGACACCAGCATGCCAAGCTGTATCCGATTCGCAAACCATCTGTGTTACTTTTCCATCTTGTTCAATCACGTAATGAGCGGAAACTTTACTGTCAGGATTTAGAAACCACTGAATCGTACCACCACCTGCTGTCCCATGAAGAACAAGACCCTGAAATTGTCGTAAAAGAAAATGTCTTTTTTTCAATTGATCATTTTCTTTGTCTTACGCTTATTGATTTCAATCGACCAGGTGTAAAATTTGGCGATGAAACGCGATTAGCTTTTGCATAATCAACTAGCCAACTACGGTTTGCCATACAAATGATTATTTTTCGTTGTTTACTTTACTTATCGTTATGTCAATGATTCATAAGACGAAGGAAAATAGAAAGATTTGTTTTTTTTCATTAATATTTATTCTCAATATCTTCCGTAGGAAATATAAATGTATATATATACATTCAGTTGATCAAATATTTTCTTAGCATGAAAGAACTGCATGTGTAGGATTTCAAAATAAACCCATGCATATTAAGCAAAATATTTATGTTAATATAGACCAAATGAAAGTCTCGACTCTTCCTTTATTATGAAATTATCACATTTGGTTAGTTATTTTTAGGCAAAATCTTGTCAACATCATTTCATAGAACATGCGATCTCTCTATATAGGATCGTTTTCGCAATTAGATTTTTTATATTGAGCCATTTCCATTATTTGTGCGTCTCATTTTTCTTCTTCTTTTTCTTCGTTTTTTTTTGTCTCATATATATATAACTACTATATATATATATATATTTTTCTTTTTCTCGTCTTTCTTCCCTCTTCCCTTCTTTACAACTGTCTCCCTTCGTTTCTACTTGCCATTGTTTGTTATTAGTTTTCTCAAGTGATTTTAGTAGTTACAAGGATTCTTTGTATTGATTATTTTTAGAGCTCGGTTCGCATTTGTTTTTATTTAAGAAGCAAACAAAAAACAGTATAATTTCATTCCACTTGAATTAATTATGGTTAATCGCTATTCGAATATGAAATTACGTATACCTAAAGGTTTTCAAAGTTTATTAGTTGGTCTCTCAACTGAAGTACTTCGAAATCAACCAAGAAATATTCCAGCATTTGCTGCTGATTATTTTGAAAAGCTACTTCAACAACGCGGTAAGATCGTAGTTTTTTGACTTCGAAACTTTTTGTTTTTCTCTCTCATTTGGTAAATGTTCTACAACAGGAAAGTCATAAGACTTGAGACACAACCTTTTAGATTTCTATGCATGAATAAATTGTCGATGAGAATCTAGTGATGAAAGTTTCTAGTTTTATGAATATGAATACCGTACGGATAGAATGTCATACGGCGGAAATAAATTACACGAAATTAATATACGTAGAAGAAGAAAAAAAAACCTATTTTGTTGATTGCAGAAAACGAAGATCATTATTTTGATTATATATAAAACAATATCATGGATATGATGTTGAAATTTTTTGTCATCGACTATTTACTGAACTAATCAATCATTGATAATCATCATCGATACCGGATATGCGCATACAAAAAATCTAATGCACAATCATCATCATCGATTGATGTTGATCCATTTTTATTATTCAGTAACTCAACGTTGTCTCTCTCGTTTCTTCTTTTTTTCTCTCCCCTTAGTAGAGTAGTATCTGCATCTTTGCCTCCTGTGTATCGAATTTCTTATTTGATGAGAAAGTTCTCCATATGCCATTATATTTATCATCACTCGTGCATATATGCAGTAGGTCCGTTGAACAGTGTATTTACGTATGATCGTCTATTGATAATAATAGTACTGGCATTTATAATCGAATCATTTTTAGCGACATGCATCACAAGAGTAGAAGTTCATCGAATGTCGAATAATTTGTTATTTGTTTGCATTGGCCTGTAGGAAGATGCTATTGGTCTCTCCATTGTTCGTTTTCTTTTTCATCTTTCTCTCCTCCCCAATCAATTATTCATATGATAAAAAAAAAGAACGAGAATGCTAACAAAGACGAGTATTCATGAGAGTTCATCCGATTGTCCACATAGAAATAAACCAGCACAAATATAATTAAAACTAGAAATCGTCTCAGCTGATTGCATTCTTATTACAGTTCGTTTTTTTTCTCACTCAGCATATTCATCAACACTTGTAAATGAACAACTTGAAAGCAACAAAATAAAACTGGGAATGACTAATGTCTCACGAGAATTCGAATATGCACTGGATCAAAGTCACTGACGAAATGACTAGAAAGAAAAACCGAGAGCAAGGGAAATGAGAAGAGTGAAAAAGAAACTGCCACCACTCAGCTCGAGGCATACATGTAATTTATTTCGAAATACTAAAAAAAAAGAAGAAGAAGCTGCATTTTATAGACTACGTTTCTCTTTCTCGTTCGGGTCGGCCAACCGTTCTCGACTTATGAATGCGTGGCAGGCAGCAGCTTGCATACTGATGAAAAGTTCATCAATCTGATACAAGAGAAATAATTTTTCTTATTTGTTCGTTCGTTTTTTTTGTGCTGCTCAAGAAATAGAGAGAACGAGAGACAACGAGAAAGAAAAGAAAAAAAAGAGAGAAAGAGAAAGAAGAAAAGAAGAAGAAGGAGAATAAGAGCAGTCTTAATGACAAAACACTCTTTTATTACTACATCGACTAGCTATTGCCACTACAACTTCTTTCATACCATTTATTAACATCGAACAGGACGATCTAGAAAGGACGGAGAAGAAGAAAAAGAAGAAAATATAAAACATCAACGACATTTTTTTTAAAAAAATGGGTGCATGTACGTCGAAAACGAAGAAAAACAAGGAAAAACATCTGAAAAATGACGTGACAAATGGTAATCATAAGAAAGAATCCATTGCTGAACAAACACAACGACAATCGGCAACGGGCAATGCCGATAAATTTGATAATGTTCCATTTATTGATTCTGAAGATAAACAACAAACAAACTCGTCGCCACCATTATCAAATCAACAGTCAACAAGCAATGAAAATGACAATGACGAACGAACAACAGTGAAAACCAATTTCGAAACAAATGTTACTTATTCAAGTGCGGAAACCATTGATAAACTTAAACAAGAAGTTTATACATTTCTTCGAGAGAAAATCTTTCCATTCAAAGAAGAAAAAGCTAAACTAGTCGACTACGTACATAAACGAATTCTCGGTAGTTCAATTGATGTAGCTGTTATCGATGAAAATCTCGAGCAATGTTTCAATGATATCGAACAAAAACAACAACCCGACAGTGACAGTAACGATAAAATGAAACGACGTTTAATGAATATTGTTACTGTTTATGTTGCATCACAATCATCGGATAATTCATTTCTCAAAGCTCTCTATGACAAACTAGGACCGTTATTAGATTTGAATTCATTAAATGCTGAAACCAATGAACATGAAGTTGTCAATGTAACCGTAACGAAAACTGTTCGACAAGTTTTTGTCGATGGTTCATCAACAATTGTACCAGCAAGTCAAACAGCAAATTTAACAGATGATTTACCTAATAGTGTAATTCATATTTCCAATCATGATCATAATATTCCCGTTGATTTACCGGATGATATCCGACGTAAAGCTGAACAAGTATTAAATAGTTTTAATGACGTTATTCATACGAAACAAAACTAAAATTGTCTTCTCTATTATTTATCTAACAATCAAACACATTCTCGCTCTCGTTTAATTGTGCTTCATTCAGTTTTTATTTGCTAGTAGTGTGTGTTTTTTTTCTTCAGTGCATCATTCTCTTCTAGTTAACAGAAACAAATCGCATTCATTCATTTTTATTTTAGGCAATTCGTTGTTGTGTTCGTTTTGTCTATTTTTTCTTTTGTGTTATCAACAATTATGAGAGAAAAAAAAGAAGAACAAAGTGTCTCAACACTTTAAAACGCGAAAAAAAAACTCGTTTTTTTTGATAAAGGAAGAAAATTTTCATAGAAGTACACTCTGTCAATGTTATTTGTCAATGACATCAATCACATGCAAATTAGACAATATTCGCTTATATAATAATTAATTAGATGGATAGAAGAAGAAAAAAAAAAATCTGTATGTCGATTGAATATTCAAGTTCATTGACATAGCATTTCTTTCTTTCTTTTCTTTTTACTGTTTGATTGACTCGAGAAAATGAAAACTAATCGATTGTATAATATTTAGAACAAGGACAATTTAATCTTACGGGTGAAGATAATACAAATTTCGGTGAACAATTATCTACAAATCCACATTCTCATCAGTTCGATCCAAATTCAGCAGCAACCAAAATTCAGGCACAATTTCGGGGCCATTTAATTCGACGAGATCTTGATAAGATTATACATGAAGTTCGTAGATTTAGTTGTATTTCATATTTAAAATGCAAACTCTTCATTTCATTCATTATCTTATAGCATGAAGATACTGGTAATTTGAATCAAGTAAAACAGCTCGAAACATTATCTGATGATGGTCAATTTGAAAAAGAACGTGCTGCTACATCGATTCAAGTTTGTTGCTTCTTAATTTTTGTTTTGAAATTGGAAAAAAAAACAACTTTTTATTTTAATTAATAGGCACAATTTCGTGGTTATCAAGTTCGAAAACATTTACATGACATTGTCGGTGATGATGATGAGCAAGTAAGTATTTTTTGTTTAAAAATAGAATGCTATTGCTAATCATCTTTCATCCTACTTTTTATGTTCTCATAATTTCAAAAGAATATAATTTATAAGATTACAGAGTCAGTTATTCTTGCTAAACAGGATATATTTGTACTTGATGCATGATTTAAATGAAATCATATGAGTAAAATAAAAAAAAACATGTTTATAAGTAGTTAGTTAACTAACGTAATTTTATTTGCCTGATACAACAAAGAAATTTACGCATAATTTTAACTTTTTAATTTGCTTTATATTTAGAATCGTCATGAAACACTTGCAAGCAATGTTTCAAATGATGAACAACAACAACAACAACAACAACAACAACAACAAACGAATGGTAAGTTATTTGACAAGAATTCAATTGTTTATTTGTTTAATGATGATAAACTATCGTTTATTTATCAATTGAAACAATGACACAGTTCATTAGAATCAAGTACAATGCCAGAGTGCTTAACCTCTAGTTATTATTATCGAAGAAGAAAAATTTTCGCCTACGAATGATATATGGATAAGAAGATATTTCTAATAATCTAACAGCAAGAGAAAAATTATCGGGAGAAGAAGAAAAAAAAGAGGAAGAAGAGGTCGATAACGACGTCGAGAAAGAAGAAGAAGAAGGAGAGCCATATCAGCAGGATATACAACTACTATTGATGTTGTTTATATTCTGTAGTTAGACAGACAGATAGATAGACAAAAAAAAGCGAGAAAAAAAGAAAAGAACAGCAATCGTTTTTCTCAAGAAATCTCGAATAAATATACGAGAGTGCAAGCGTGTGTGCGTGTATTGCACATACGTAGAATATCTGTTCATAGGTCAATAGGAAGTTTTTCTCAGTAAGTAAGTAAGTAAGTAAGTAAGTAAATAAGTATCTATCTTCATCAGTGTACAAAACAGATTTTCAATGTTTATTTTTAAAAAAATCATTTGACGATCACATATTATTCATTTATTTGCTTGTTGTATATTATTCTAAGTAATTTTGTCTTAGTTTCTGTCGAACTTGCACATACGTTTCATATTACGCTAATCTTTTGTCATCAAGGCAATTATATCCGACGTTGAAATGCTTTCATTCTTTCTTCGAATAATATTGAGACATCATTAGTTGCACTGAAAAGAATCTCAAATAGATTTAGCACTATACTATACATACGTATGAATAATCTCTTTTCTTCTTTTTCTTCTTCTTTTTTCATTAGTTAGTTATCTGTCGATATGATAGTTTTCATCTTCGATCATCGACGTCAGAGATTGTTCTTGCTGTTAAAATACTCGACAATATCTGACATTCGCTTTGTTATCAAGAATAGGAAAAAGAAAAAGAAATGACGTCCATTATATGAAACATATCAGTGATATTTAATGGTATGACTGCCGAGGATTTTTATGCGTACATACGCCATATATATTGTCAATCGGTATTGATCGATCAGATGAATTCGTCGGATATGTTATTTAATGAAGAACGATTTCTAGAGGTTAGAAATGACGTCGAAACAAATCAAATTAGATGCCTGTAAGAACAGAAACTAGAAAATGTCATCATGTGAAATAGCCAAAGAAGAAGAAAAAAAAACTTAATCAACCGAAATCACTGAGAAATAGGAAAATAATGCTTTGATAGATATACGTATATATACGCACAAAAACATAATCTTCTCAATTGATGCTTGCACGTATACATCATAAATTGTTATTTTGTTTTTTAGAAGAAAATAACAATAAATCTCGAGCCTATTTTCAACGTAAATCAACGCAATTAAGCGAAGATTTCGAAAGACATACGCAAATTCCACGTGATTCGAATTTTGATCGAGAATTTCAAGAAAAATATTTGAACGAATACGTCAACGATAATAACAGCAACAACGAAGACGACGACGATATGAATAATTCGACACTTGATCAAGCTGCAACACGTATTCAAGCGTCATATCGAGGTTATAAAACGCGAAAAGAATTAGGTTCTACTGGTCATAGTCATTCGCATGATCATGAACATTATGATGAAACGCATAATAAAAACAGTAAGTCGAAAAATAGTTTCAATTTAGAAAACGAAATCGAATTTGTTTTTTAGTTTTGTCCCCATCGAATCAAGGTAATCAAGTTTTAGCTCATGATAGTGAAGATAATGAGGCTGCAGCTGTTAAAATTCAAGTAGGCGAATTGATTTGTTTTGGAAAAGAATCAGGTTTTTTTTCTCGTTTTTCTTAGGCTGCATATCGTGGCTATCGAGTTCGTAAAGATTTAGAAAAATAAATTCAAAACATAATTATACATATTCAATTTATGCCATAAATTCCAAATGAATTTCAAAAAAATGACACATTACGAAAGAAAAAACCGAACTAAACACGATTCTTTCTTTTTTTTTTCTATATTTATTTTCCTTTATTTTGTACTAACTAGTCTAACAAAATGAAATTGACATTGTTACACATGTTTTTATTTGCAATATCTCGAAAAAGAGTCAATAACAAAACAATAACAGCTAATTCATCTTTTTTGCTTCACATATACATATATACATATAAATACATGTCATATATAATCAGCTTTTTTATTCTTTGAAATATTGATTATTGTTAAGAAAAGAAATGGATGAATGAATTTTTTTTTGTTTGTCGTATATCGAGTAATGTTTTGCAGTCAATATTGACAGCGACAAGCGTATAAAATGTGTATGTGCGTATGATTATCGGCATCAAAAAGGTGAAACTGTCAAATAGAACGAACAATTGTGTGTAGCTTTGATTCAATTATATTTGCAAGATACTTGAAATGAATTGAATAAATAAATTCGTTTGACTTATATGTCTCGACTGATCAATAACGACCTCTATGAACAACTGCTCTGATTACTTGTCCGTTGAGTATTTCTACATCGAGGTTTTTTTTCAAGGTTGGACGATTGAGAAGAAACAGAACAGGCAGAGAAGCAGGTTGAATTTGAATTTTACGAGTATTCTTCTTCGATTCGTCTCTCTCTTTCCCTCTGTCTATTCGATTCGGATCATGTTTCGCTCGTTTGTATGGCAATTTATCTATCGAGTTTGAATCCAGAAAAAAACAACATACACACTCATATACATAGATCTAAAACATGTCTTTCAATCTAATTGACCTTGCATTCTAATGCCATTGATTCGTATTGGAAAAGAATTTTCGAATTGATATCAAGATCGACATATCATGCCATCATCGGAACAACATCAACATCAACATCATGATTTTATTTCGACACCATCGCCCCTATTTCCAATAAATGTACAAAAATCATTTCTAACGATCACACCTGAACAAATAACTCTTTCAACATCAACAATACTTACACTTGCATGGAATATTCACGATCATGTGATAACATCAAATGATACTATCGGCATATTTCTTCCAGGTACAAATACATAAAACGCAAAAGGCAAAAACGAAAAAAAATAAATTTCCTTTAGACAAATTAACAGCAGATGATGTTATCGAAAAAATATATACAAATTTAAATGCTCTTAAGATAGGTCAATATCATTGGCAGTGTACTCAAACTATGATCAATAAACTAGTAAATTGTATGTATTTTGCAGTTTTTTTTTCTCTTTTGAATAAAAAAAATCTTTTTTGTTTGTTTATTTTTAGCTAACCAAATTCGTTTTCAGTATTACAATTCAGATAATCGTGAAATCAAAGCGCAATCATCGATTATTTCCGTTATTCATGATAATAATCATATTCCAACAATTGAAAATTTAACTCGACCAATCTCAATTAAAATCTACGGTTTAATAAAAAAAAAGCCTTAATTTTTCTTTAAAAAATCTAATTTATTCTATAGATCTTCATGCGACGAATCTTCAACGTGGTATTTTTTTCAAACCAGATCCGTACATAAAAGTGACGTTGATAGCCGGTCGTTTGCACAAACAATTACGCACATCATCACATTTTTATAATCAAGAAAAACGAACTAATGTTATACCGAATACGGTAGATTTGTTTAAAACGCAAAATAAGACAATAAAAATGTTCGTGCTTGTTTTTTTTCTCTGCAGTGCCATCCGAAATGGTACAATCAATCGTTTATATTTCAAGCATTTCATACAGATCTATTGGAATTTGAAATCAAAGATAAATTTGTTAAAACTCGACCATCAGTGAATCGATTTCTCGGCAAATTAACGATACATATTGGATTTTTATTAGAAAAATTAAATAAAAAGTTTGAAAATGCAAAAACAAAAACCTTTTCAAATTGTAATCTATTGATTTCTAGTACGTCAACATTTGTATTCAATCTTCAACGAAGAAGTCACTCGGATCATGTCAGCGGTTGTTTAATGTTTAATGCTGCATATATTCGAAGTGAATCACCACCACCGCCACCAATACCAAGATGTCCTATTCCAATCAATCCACCATTGGAACAACAAATAGATGGTAATCATACAAACAAACGAAAAAGATATACATATACATATATATATATATATATATATCTGTTCTGTTTATTTCATTAGAAAATAATCAAACGACAATTATTAACCAAGATGAAATCATATCAGAAGAAAATGTATGTTATTCTAATGTCATATTCAATTTTGTTAATATATCGTTGTAGAATCCGTCGTCTGATGAAACAGTTAATCTACTAACAACAACGACTTCATTGCCGACGATATTAAATGATCAATTACCCGATTCATCTTCGGTACCACCCATGGACGGATCATTATCATCGTCATCATCATCGTCGTCAACATCAACGGAATCTTTGAATAATACTATTATAGGTATAAACAATTTCTCTTGATCTCCTGTTGAGACCTTCGTGTGCCTATATGGACGTCGTCTAATCGCCTTGGAGTGACTGCTGTTACTCTTAAGATAATTACGTAAGACGATGAGAATATGAGATGAGTGTCTGAGGTGTTGACAGTCGTTATAGACGAGGTTATTTATCTCTTCTTCGTTTATATGAATATACATTAGATTCAATAATGATGCCATTTGATAGAAAAGAAAATGTTGTAGGATAAAAAAATTATTAATCCCTCTCTTCTCCTTCTTTTTCTTTTCCCTTGTCATTGACAATCTCTTTATTGTCGCTGTTCATTCACATATATATATAGAGTTTTCTTTTTTTTTATTCTTTCCATATAATATAGGCAATGGATTAACGAATGATGCTAATCAGATGTTGTTGAATATATCTTCCAATCAGACACAACTGACGACGACGACTAGTAGTAATACTCTAACAAGACATTGCTCTTTCACATCATCATCATACCAAGGACATAACAATGAAAACGAACAAGAAGAAGTTAATGAGAATAACATCATTGATAACAATGAAGAAGAACAAGAAGACGCGTCAATACATCATTGTGATGTCGGATCAACTAATGTCACTGACAGATCATCATTATCCACAACAAATAAAAAATTAAAATCTTGTTATTCATCATCAACCAATCTTCCGCGTTCATCAAGTATTTTAACGACAGCATCATCATCATCATCATCGATGATTCGACAACGTTCACATACTCGTCCAAATGCTTATCGAACATTGCAATTACCTATTAATTCAACAAATAAATTAGTCAATCGAACATCAAATAATCCATCTCGTCAACTTTCATCAACGACAACGGCAGCATCAGAAAATAACTTGCAAACATCAATTTATGATTATAATAACAGTCGTAACAACTGTTTCAACGAAGAAACTGTTCGCACATTATCACGAGGTAAATTGATCTATTAAATTTAACCTTGACAGGTACCCAAAATAGTACACAAACACAATTACTTTTACTTTTTTCCGTTTTGTAACTTTCACATATTATTAGAATATAATTAGATTGTTCTCGAGATTCTTTTGAATATCCTTATATAGTATGTCGACAGATCTCATGTTTTGATTAGTATTTCAATCGATCAGCTTATTGATTGTATGGTGCGAGGTGAGTTGTATTACGTCGTTCATATGAAAATAGCACCTATTGTTCTTGCTCGCTCGTTGATTGCTTCTTACAATTCAAAGAGGAAAATGATCTTTCCTCTATGCTCCTTTCAATACATATATAGTTATATATTTATGCGTGTGTGTGTGTGTGTGCGATGGTTTGTCAGTCAACCAACCGATCGATGATTAAACACAAATCAAACGTAGTGAAGTATGGTTTTCCTTCTCTCCTTTGTTGCCCCTTCATTTGCATTATGTAATCGAAGTAATTCTTTTGAAGAAAGAAAAGATGACAAATTTTCATGACGCATTTTTATGCGTATCCCGAGTTCGTTTGACTATTCTCAAATGAACAATTTGTTACAAATATGCACTCAGACATTTGTTAATCATAAATTGATCCTTGACCAAATTTTCTTCATTTTGTGCATCTGAACAGCGAGAAGAAACAAAAGAATTTTGTGCATCAATGTTTGTCCTCTTTCCGAATCATTGTTATTTAGTATATAGTACTTTTATCGAGTTCAACAACCTGATGACATGTGCTAGTCTCATTGACCGATCTCTTTTTTTCTTCTTCTTCCTTTTGTTTTCTCTCTCTCTCTCTCTCTCTCTTTCTCATGTGTTCATATTTCAATGGGTCATCCATTTTGTAGATTTTTTTCTCTCGTTTTCTTTTACATCGCATTCTTCATCAAATAGAGAACGAAAAAAAAAAGAAAGATGCTCTAATGTGCAGACATCGGATGAGCAAAAATCATTATTAGTAGGCGTATGCAATTGAATGAAATGAGAGAATGATTGTGCTGTCTCAACAAATTTTAGACTATGCTAATGGTTTGTTCATATACTTTTTAAATATTCGAATAAATTAAAAAATGATTTTAATTATTAATGTGTTTTTTTTCTCTTTTTCAAATAGAATTACGGCAAGCAGCTCGAGATCTACATCGATTACAATCGAAATATGAACCTACAACGAATTCAACAACGACCGATGTAGATACGAACTCGGAAAATTCATCAACTGCAGAACAAACACGGTAAATGACTGGACTTGAATTTTCTGTTTGCTTTTATTTTGTAAAATAGAAAATTAATCACACGTGAATTACAAGAATGGCATAAACAACAAGTATCGAAATATAAAACTCTACCTCCACAAATAACAACAACAACAACAACAAATGATTCAACAATATCAATTGCAAGTAGTATTCCGGAAGCAATTTTAAATTCCAACGAATCCTCCGATGATCAAATGATAACAAGTGTCCTTCCGTCGATAAACGATGATTTAGCAACAATACACTCATCTTCATCGTTTATTGTTGCTGAACAGGCAATTACAACGATTCCATCAATGATGAGTACATCATTATCGATGACGAATGAAAATTCAACTCATCATGATCGACCAAGGTTAGTTACTCATAAAATCAATTTGTCTTGTTCGATTCAATAATAAAAAAAAAATTCTTCGACAAGGTTTAGTATTTAGTTATAAATTCAATGTGTATATCTATGTTTGATAACGATGTATGGCAAACGAGAATAGAAACACACGCAAAGGAAAGAGCGAATACCCTGTAGACATTTCTGTTTGATACAAGGTCGACAATGCCTTAGGAAACAAAGAAATACTTTTCTGATTTTTTTATAAATCCTCTCTGGACAAAGAGAATAAAAAAGAACGAAACTTTATTTAGAATCAATGATTCAGCATTCATGGTGACATTACCACGTAAAACGGTAACAATCGATACACGCATAACACCGCCGCCTTTATCAGTATCAGTCAATGATGATAATAATAATAATAGTCCTCCATCGCCACCGATAATCAATGCATCTCCACCGTTACCATCGGGTTGGGAAAGTCGAATCGATCAATTTGGTCGACCGTATTTTATTGATCATAATAATAAAACAACAACATGGCAACGTCCAATTATTGTTTCACAATCAACAACTTCATCTTTTCGTCTTCCAACAGTTGCTACTGCAGCTACAGAAATGCCTACTACTACTACCACCACCACTGTTGTTGCTGCTGCTACTACTGCATC
>ERZ778029.2405-NODE-2405-length-12807-cov-3.328576_pt1 | contig 12807 bp, 8 predicted proteins | sample MGYA00375759_ERZ778029 | MGnify/ENA primary metagenome ERZ778029 (study PRJEB29350, sample SAMN05389819) | bioreactor metagenome | isolation source: Ammonium sulfate bioreactor | place: South Africa: University of Cape Town | collected 2014-04-04 ...
GCGCAGCTTGCGATTCCATGGCGAACCGTTGCCGGTGCCGATGTAGAGCAGATTCAACTGCGGGTCGTAGGTCATGGTGTCCCAGGCCGTGCCGCCACCGCCGCCAACCCAATACTTGCCGGCCGGATCCCACGTCTTGGCGGCCTTCGCCATCGATTCGTCCTCGAAAGGCTTCGACGGATCGCCCGGCACGGTGAACCAGCGCCACGCCAGCTTGCCGGTCTCGGCATCGTAGGCCGTCACGTAACCGCGCACGCCGTATTCGGCGCCGCCGTTGCCGATGATCACTTTGCCCTTCACCACGCGCGGCGCGCCGGTGATGGTGTAGGAAAAGGAATGGTCGATGATGGTGTCCTTTTCCCAGACCTTTTTCCCAGTCGCTGCATCGATCGCTACGAGGCGGCCGTCATAGGCGCCGACATAGACTTTGCCCTTGTAGAGTGCGACACCGCGATTGACGACGTCGCAGCAGCCACGATAGCCCTTCGAGCGATCGACACCGGGATCGTATGACCATATTCGCTTGCCGGTGCGAACATCGATTGCGTGCACCACGCTCCATGACGCGGTGACATACATGATGCCGTCGACAACAAGCGGCGTTGCTTCGACGCCGCGAATGGATTCGAGATTGTAGGTCCACATCAAGCCAAGATTCTTGACGTTGCCGTCGTTGATCTTGTCGAGCTTGCTGAAACGCGTTTCGGCGTAATCGAGGCCGTAGCTGAGCCAATCCTTGGTGGTCTTGGCGTTGGCTTCGATGGCCTTGCCATCCACCGCCGAGGTGACGGCCTTGATATGCGCGGCCGATCCCTTGGCATCCTTGTCCTTGGCGGTTGCGCTGATGCCTCCAAGCAAAGTCGCTAAGGCGAGAACCGCGATGCCCCGCAAGGCATCATGAGAGAATGTGCGCCGGCGCGACCCCTGATCGATGCGCCGCAATGAATTGCCATTCGAATCCCAACGATGCCGCATGCCATCCTCCCTGATCGCCTCTCATGAGCTATGTCGAAGCTAGGGGCGCGGCAAAAACACAGTCAACACGACCACAGAACTAGGCATTTGCTCATCATGTACGGGAAAAACGATGACTTTCTCCCAATTTAGGCTTGGACATTTCCCTCTGTGCTCCGCGAATAGCAACGTTCAGTGCATTGCGACGATTTCGGCATATCCCAGCATCGTAGTTTTCGCGCTGGCGTTCGTACAATTGCCGATGAGTGTAAACACGACGGTGGCGCACTCGGGACACTGTTGAATAACTGCGGTTTTGCCTTTCTCTCGAACCTTCCCGGCATACGCCGGGTCTATTTCCCCATCTTTAGACGGCTCTCGCCGCAAAAATCTCCAACCCGGGCAGAAGTTTCCTGTAGTTGAAGTCCGTCGTCAGATTGCGCTGGCAATCCGCGAGGAGGTGACCAAGCTCAAAGGATTGGCGCGAAGATGATCCAGATCGACGAGGCCGCGCTCCGCGAAGGCCTGCCTTTGCGTTACTCGGAAGGGAAAACCTATCTCGGTTGGGCGGCAGAGAGCTTCCGCCTTTGTTGCGAGCGCGGCCGCGCTACGCAATGGATCCGGTCACGCGCAAAGGCTGATCAAGCGTTTCTGTGACGGTCTCCGCCAGTGGTCGATGGTCGGCCAGGGACGGAACTCGCCTGACGCCATCTGCCGTCCGCATTGAACATTACAGGACCGGCTATTGAGACGCGGTCGCATACAATGTCTCCATAGCGCGGCCTCTTTGATAGGAACGAATCTGCGAACATCGTCAGAATATCAAATATGTCCTTGGCAGAGTTGTTGCCAGCGGTAGCGATCAGAATATCAAGATCGTCTTAAGGTACAGTTGGGAGGCATGGCGTCATGGCTACTGATGTGACCTCCAGTCGCCAAGTGGGACTTACTACACGCGTCTATCGACCATCACCTGTAGAAAGCCTTGCGAGCATCGTTCGACTCTAGCTGTCACTCCATAGATCGACGCGAGCATTGGCGGGGTAATGGCGTTACTTGGAACGCCCACGCATTCTAGCTGTCCGCTCGCCATGACGACGATATTTTCGGCCCAACGCGCGGCAAATGTCAGGTCGTGCAACACGACGATGGCAATGCGTCCCTCGCGCACGTATTCGCGCACCAGATTCATGACCTCGAACTGATGGCGCAGATCGAGTGCGCTTGTCGGCTCATCCAGCAACAACAGTTTCGGTTGTCGGACGATTGATTGCGCGAAGCTCGCCAGTTGCCGTTGACCGCCGGAGAGCCGATGCAGCGGCTCCAGTGCGAGATCCGCAATTCCAATCCGCGACAATACGTCGACCGCCTGATCGAGAAACGATCCGGTCTGCGGTGAGCCGGTGAGGTGAAGGGCGCTCAGCATACCCTCCAGCACGGTCAATCCGGCAGCCTGCGGCGCTGTCTGCGGCATGAAGCCAACGACATCCGCGCGCGCCTTTGCTGGCAGGTGCAGGATATCGGTTTCGCCCAGCATGGCTTCGCCGCGTGCGGGCAGCAGGCCAGCGAGCGCACGCAGCAATGTCGACTTTCCGGCCGCGTTCGGGCCGACGAGCGCCGTCACCTCACCGCTGCGGATGGGTGCAAGGGTGATATCGCGGATCACGGGCCGGCCCGGATATCCCGTCGAAAGCGATCGTACCATGAGTTCGTTCCGACTCACCAGCGTGCCCCGCGACGTAATACAAGAGCAAAGAAGACCGGCAATCCGATGATGGCGGTGACAATTCCGATCGGCACGAGAACGCCCGGGATCGCTAATTTGCTGACCGTCGATGCCACCGACATGATCAGCGCGCCGGACAGTGCGCTGACCGGCAAAAGGAAGCGATGGTCCTCACCGACAAGAAGACGGGCGATGTGCGGTCCCGCGAGGCCGACGAAGCCGACGGTCCCGACCAGCGCCATCGCGGTCGCGGTCAGCAGGCTGATGCGGATGAGCGATGCAAGCCGCAGGCGGTTCACATCGATTCCCATGCTGCGAGCACGGTCTTCACCCAGGCGCAACGCCGTCAGCGGCCATGCGGCGCGCAGCGTGAAAGGCACCACGCATATGACGACGATAGCAACAAGCTGCAACTTGCTCCAATCCGCACGCGACAGGCTTCCGAGCATCCAGAAAACAAGTTGCTGGAGCGCCTGCTGTGTCGCGACGAATTGCAGCAGCGCGACGAGCGCGTTGAAGGAGAAGAACAGTGCTATTCCGATCAGGATCAATCCTTCGGTCCCGAGTCCGCGCACCGTTACCAGAAACTGAAGCAGAAGCATCGATCCGAACGCGAACAGAAAGGCATTTGCCGCGACGAGCCAGCTTTGCGGAATGCCCGGAATGCCTATTCCCAGCACAATGGCCAATGCGGCGCCGAACGTTGCGGCAGACGAGACGCCGAGTGTGAAAGGACTTGCCAACGGATTGTTCAAAACCGTCTGCATCTCGGCGCCGGCCAGCGCCAGCGCGATACCGACTAGGATTGCCGCAACCGCCTGTGGCAACCGAACGTCCCATATGATGGTGACGATGGGGCGAGGGTGCGCTGATGGGTCGAGAAGTGCGCCGATTGTTTCCTTCAGGCCGAGGGCGGCTGGGCCTGATGCAACATCGATGATGAATGCAATGACGAGAACGAGCAGAAGGCCAGCCGACAGCAGCAGGCGTCGCCAGACGATCGCACGATAAGCCTGAATAATCGCGGTCGGGCTCGCGCCGCCGGGTTGCGCGGAGGAAGTGGCTGTCACGGCTTGCTCACCCAGTACGTCCCTTGCAAGGGCACCGCGGAGAATCGATTGAGTTGCCGCATCGTGTCTTCGGGATCGAGATCCTGGAAAAGATCCGGATGGATCCACTTGGCCAGCCATTCGAGCGCAACAATATGCGAGGGAGAGTCGTTGAACATGTGCCAAGCGCTGTCGTGCGGCCTCCGCATCGACGCCGGTGCCCAGCACGAGCCCGCCGCTCGCGGCAAGATGCGCGCCGCCAGTTGCGACATAGATGTCGGGGTTTTTCGCGATGAGGTATTCTAGGCTGATCTGGCCGGTCGAGCCGGGGATGACGTCGCCAACGATATTTTTTCCACCGGCGAGGGTAATGAAATCGTCGAACGTGCCTTTGCCGGAGGAATAGCAACATTCGTTGGCGCCGGCATGGGCATGCATGAAGACGGTCGGCCGATCGGATGGATGCGCGGCGATCGTCGTCTTCAGGCGCGCCAGATGTTCGTCATAGAACTTGAGGAATGCGGCGGCTTCGCGCTCGCGCCCGACGACCTTGCCGAGAATGCCAATGCTCGGCGCCGTATCGCGCAGCGGGTTGGTAAAGAAATCGACAATCACCACCGGAATGCCGGCATCTTCGAAACGCTTCACGATCGCGCTCGGCTCGCTTTGGCCGTGATGCATTCCCGCGACATACCAGCTCAGGATCGCGACGTCCGGGTGAAGTGCGAGCGCACGCTCGATCGAGAAATTTTCCGGAATTCCATCGCCGACCACCGGCACGGCGTCTAAAGCAGGAAATTTCTTGCGGAACAGTTCGTAGGTTGCCGGATCCTGACGACGCATGTCGCTCTGCCATCCCGCCAGAATGCTGACCGGATCGGGATGGATCAGAGCCAATGCCGGAAGATGACGGCCCTGCGCCAACAGAATGCGCGTGGCCGGCTTTTCCAGCACGACCTCACGACCAGCGATGTCGATGATGTGGATCGGCGTTCCTGCCGCAACTGGATTGATCTGAATGCATGTCAGACAGAGCAACGCCAAGGTCAGAAGTCCGCGAAAGCAGACAGAACCTTTATGGGTTGGACCACGCAAAGCGAATGCTCCGGCTGATGGCTGCGGGAATGACGGAGACATGCGTTTCATCCGCCAGTTTGGCGAACGAAACCTTGAGTCGATTGCTCGCCTGCAAGCGAAGCCGTTCGCCGAGCGCGGCGGCTTCCTCGACCATCGTGAGCTGCGATGTCACGTCCTCGTGGTGCGCCGACTGCTCGAGGCCGCCGACCGTCAACAGCAGGCGGGTGCCGGTGACATTCTTTCGGACCGTCTCAATGAAATGCGCTTCATGCCTCAGGATAGATCGCTCGCGCCACCAGATCGAGGGGCTCGCGGCGATGTAACTTTGAAATCGTTCCAGATGCGAGAATAGCGACAACAACACAAACAATCCGCCGAAGGAGTGACCGAACAGGGCCTGTCGATTCCGGTCGATTGGAACCATGGCTTCGACGGTGGGCTTCAGGTCAGTTTCGATGAAGTCGGAGAACCAGGTCGCGCCACCGCCCTGCAACTGGTCTGCCCCGTTCGCATCTTCCGGTGTGAAGTCGAAGCGCCGGCGGTCGAGATCCAGCGGCGTATCGACCGGGTATCCGATCCCGACGATGACGCAAGGCGGTACGCCGGTGGCCGCCGGCCGACGCGTCTGCATGGCGGCGGTTTCCACAGCGGTCGCGAAGGTCGCGTTGCCGTCAAGAAGATACAGCACCGGAAAGCCGTCCGGGGGTGGCTTCGCCGAGGGCTCATGCAGGAAGACGCGATAGCGTCTGCCGCGGCTCGACATCATGTCGAACTGAAAAGCTCCGGCCAGCCGAAACGGCGTCGGTTCAGTGCGCGTGATCGAGATGCGCGGGCTGCATTTCGTCACGGATCGCCTCATAGAAGTCTTCCACCCGATCATGATCGAGTTTTTCGTGATACTCCGGCTCGCTCATGCCCCGCCGCCAGTAGCCGATAGAGAGAAATCGATTGCGCGCCAAACCTTTCTCATCGCGCACGTAGCCGCGCAGCGAACGCACCGCGGATGATTCCGCCGCCAGCCAGGCGTAAATATTCGTCGCTGCCGGCCAGGGCATCGCCCGAACCGCTTGCTCCAGCGTATCGACGCCGCTGGTATGCAGCCATGTCAATGTGACGCCTTCGGGATGCACGATGTTCTGCTCTTCGCGGACATTGGGTACTTCCACGAAGGCCTGCCCTCGCGCGTCCGCCGGCAGATGCTCCAGAATCCGCGAGATCGCCGGCAGCGCGGTGTGGTCGCCCGCGAGCAGATACCAGTCGGCCGGGCGAACCTCGGGGCCGCCCGGACCGCCGATCCCGATCTTGTCGCCGGGCTTTGCGCTTTCGGCCCAATTCGATGCGACGCCGCTGCCATGCATCACGAAGTCGACGTCTAGTTCGCCGGCGGCGCGATCGAGCCGGCGCAACGAATAAGTCCGGGTGATCGGCTCCGAATGTCCCGGCGGCATGGTGCGCTTGCCGTCCGGCCCATGGATCGGCCACGCCGGATCCTTGACGCCGCGCGGAGGGATTACGAGCTTGATATTCGGTCCCTCCGGAATGCCATGAATCTCATCGCCGCCCAGTGTCACGCGCTGCATCAGAGGGGTGATGCGCTTGACGCGCAGCACTTCGAGCACCCGCATTCCCCGGTAACGCTGCCGCCATGGATGTTTCGCGCTTGCGTCGCTCATCCGACGATCCTTCCTCACCAACGATAGCGAAGCGAGCCGATGATGGAGCGCCGCGCGCCCCAGAAGCAGCCGTTGCTCAGCGTGTAACAGGCCGAGACGTACTCCATATCGAACAGGTTGCTGGCATTGATGCGCGCACTCCATCCCTTCAGTTCGGGCCGCAGATATGAGAAATCGTAGTGCAGCGCCGCGTCGAACAGGGTGACCGACGGCACGAAGAAACTGTTGGCGGGGTCACCGGCACTGTCGCCAATGTAACGCACGCCGCCGCCGAGGCCGAACCCCGCTAGCGGTCCGGTGTGGAACGTGTAGTCGGCCCACGCCGAGGCGGTGTGGGCCGGCACCGCGAACGGTCGCTTGCCGACGTTGATCGGCAGCTGGTCGGCGGTGACCTCCGCGTCCGTATAGGTATAGCTGGCGATCAGATTCAGGCTCCTGGAGAGAGACGCCTTGGCCTCGAGTTCGAAGCCCTGCGAACTGACTTCGCCGGTTTGTACGTAGAATCCGAGGTTCAGGGGATCCGGATTGACGACATTCTGCTGGCGAATGTTGAAGTACGAAGCAGTGATCAGCGTGTCGTATCCAGGCGGCTGGAACTTGAGGCCGAACTCGTACTGGCGGCCCGTCATCGGCGCGAGCGGCGTATTGCCGGCGGCCAGATACGGCGCAGGTTCGAACGACGTCGCGTAGTTCACGTAGGGCGCAATCCCGGAATCGAACAGATACAAAGCGCCGGCGCGATAGGTGAACTTGTTGTCGTCCTGGTTGACGATCGCCCGCGCGCCATTGGCCAGCGTCAGTGTGTTGAATTCGATCTGCGAGGTGTCGTGCCGTCCCGCCACGGACAGCGTGAGGCGATCGATCTTTATCTGATCCTGAACATAGACGCCAAGTTGAGACGATAGCTGGGTCTGATCGGTCTGGAATGGAGCGCGCGCAATGTTCTGATAGTAAACCGGATCGATCGTGCTCAGATTCGGAACGCCACGCGCCTGCCCGAGCAGACGCCGCGCATTGGTATACTGATAGTCGACACCGAACAGCACCTTGTGACTGATCAAACCCGTGTTGAATTTGGCTTCAGCCTGATTGTCGACGACGATGCCATCGAAAACTTCGTCCACCGATGTCTTGGCTCGCTGGATCGTGTTGGGATTGGCGGCGTTGACGTAGCCGGGATTGGCGGGGATTGCATAGAACTCGCTGTCCAGATGCTGGTAACGCAGGTTCTGGCGCACCGTCCACATCTCGGAAAAGCGGTGCTCGAATTCGTATCCGACGGACGCCCTTTCACGACGATAGCTGTCATGCGAGGGGTCGCCGACATAGAAACTGGTCGGTAGTTTACCGTAAGGATTGGCCGGTACGCCCGGTATGCCCGGCAGCAGGCCTTGCGCAGGCAGATAGTTGGGTTGAAAACTCTTCGGGTCGTTCTGGTACTGGCTAAGAAACGTGATGGTGGTGTCGGTGGTCGGGCGCCAGGTCAATGCGGGCGCGACGAACACACGCTGCTGGTCGGTGAAATCGACGGACGTTGCCGAGTTGAGACCAAGCCCGGTCAGCCGGTAGAGCCACTTGCCTTCCGCATCGAGCGGTCCGCCCATGTCGAGCGCGGCCTGGATGCGACCGTAGTTGCCAGTCTGAAATTCGACTTCGTGGAAGGTGTGTTCTGTCGGACGCTTGCTGACCATGTTGACGAGGCCACCGGGGTTGCTTTGTCCGTACAGAACCGACGCGGGCCCCTTGATGACTTCGACGCGCTCCAGTCCGTAGGTCTCGACGTTCGGAACCGCATACGAGACGCCCCGCTGCATCTTCAGTCCGTCGAGGAACTGGACATACCCTGCGGTGAATCCGAAACCGCCGAAACCGCGGATGAAAATGTCGTCGAAGCGGTTGCCGGGACGCGAGCCGGCAACGACACCGGCGGTATAACGAAGAGATTCGGCGACGGTCTGCGCGCCCTGTTGTTCGATCTGATTTCGGCCGACAACGGAAATGGACTGCGGATTCTCCAGAATGCGAGTGTCGGTTTTGGTGCCGGTGGCGCTTTGCTGGGCGACATAGCCGGGCACCGGCGAGGTGGCAGTTTCGCGCCCGGCTTGCGCATTGATCCAGTTCGGACGGACCGGCTCGGCTGCGGTCGAAGCTGCCGGAGCGCCGGTGGACCGGATCGGACGGGCGGGCCGGCTCGCTCGTTTCACGCGCTTTGGCGCGGTGACGACCACCGGGGGCAAATCGGAATGAGTGCTTGCCGAAGGCGCACGTGCCGACGGTGCGGATTGTGCGTGGAGGGCGCTCCCGGACGCAAGGACGAGCCCAAGAGAAATGCAAGTGCGCGCGGATGTTGTGCGCGCCAACGCAAGCGAAACCTTGATCATTGTTCTAATAGCCCCCGAGCAACCCACTCAGCAGGCTTATTCAATTCCGTGGCAATCTCCGCAACCGCGGCCACTTTCGGCATCGGCCACGTTTCTTTCGGTGCAGATTGGGATGATTTTAATTCCAGCAATTAAGGCTTGCGCAATTTGCTCGGCGGCACGCCGAACCGTTGCCGGAATATAGTGGCGAAGTGCGCGGGGGAGTACCCGACCTGATATGCCGTTTCCGACACCGTCATCTGGCCGCTGGTCAGGAGCCGATGGGCTTGCTGTAGCCGGTGCTCCTGAAGAGCGCCGAAAACCGTAGTGCCGAAAACGCGGCGAAATCCGTGCGTCAACTTGGAGGTGCTCAACCCGACTTCACGCCCCAGTTCCGCCAAGGTCGGCGGATCGCTGAGGCCGTTGACCAGTCGATCATAGGCCGCGTGAACACGCTTGATGTCGCTCGATGACAGTTGCAGATCCTCGGCCTCAGGACTCTGAAGCATGGGATTGATCGCGGAAGCGACCAGTTCGAATCCTTTGCCGGCCAGATACATCTGCCGCAAAGGTCCGCGTAGCGGGCAGGTCACGATTTGCGAGGCAAGCGTTTCAAGAACCTGGTTGCCGGAACAGACATGTAGCAGCGGCTTATGGGTGTCGCCGAGATGCTTCATGAGGTTCGCCAGATCGATCCCCAACTCATCTTGAGTGAGCGAGAAGGCGACCTGAATCAGGACGAACCGCAACGGCGTATCGGACGCTACCCAGTGAACTTTGTTGGTGTCGTGCTCGTTGAGGATCACGCAGGATTGGGGGCCGTTGATCTCAAGCGTCGGATGACCCTCGAGTTCAATCCGCTCCCTGCCGCTGAGTATAACAACGACCTTCAGCCCCTTCTTGAGCGGGCCATGTCCCGAGACAGGTGTCGACAGGCCCATCGTGCCTGTCGAGATGATCAACCGGTCGGAAAACATGCCAACGTACTGCCGCGTATCGAGGCGGCTGCGCAAATTCGGCTGGATCGTCGTGTAGTCCGGTCGCGAGGGGGTCATGTGCGCTCATGTTGGCAAGGCACAATAGTAGTTCACGACACGACCTTTGCGAGGGCAGGTTGATTAGAAGACCTCAATTGAGGCTACGCAACTGTTCTCGCTCTAAGTTTCGATGTTCCTCAGAATTTCGCCTTGATCCCGGCATAGAAGCCGCGGCCGTCGCCCGGCAGGAACGCCGCCTGATCCGCCCGTGCCTGATCGACGATCAGCGTCGACGAGGCATAGGTTTTGTTGAACAGGTTGGTGATCTCGCCGAATATTGTGAAGGTCTTGTCGAGCTTGTACTCGGCGCGCAGGTCGACCACTGCATAGGGATCTGCGAACAGCGTATTCATGTTATCGACCGGCGTGCGCGACGGACTCCATCGCACCGCGCCTTGCACGCGCCAGGCCTCGACGGGCTGCCATTGCAGCATCGCATGGATCAGGTGGCGCGGCGCACCGGCGAGACGGTTGTTGCCGCGTAGCGGATCGTCGACGAAATGGAAGTCCTGATAGGTGTAAGTGACGCGCCCCGTCAGTTGCTCGGTGAGACGGGCGCCGAGTCCCAGTTCAAGGCCGGCGTGGATCGTCTTGTCGGCATTGATGGCGCCAAGCGACGCGCCGGTGACATCGCGCAGGCTGAGCAGCTCATTGCGCACCCAGGAATGATAGATCACCGCATCCCATGACAGGTCGCCACGGCGGCCGCGCCAGCCCGCTTCCACCGTGGTTGCCGTCTGTGCCTCCAGCGCCGGCGTGCGGAACGCCGAGGCCGCAAGCATCGGCATCGGCGGCGTCGGCCGGCCCGGACTGCTGTTCGGCGTGCCGTTGATGGTGGCCAGCAGGTCGTCGTGGGTCGGCGGCTCAAAGCTCTGGTTGACGGCGGCGAACAAGGTCTGGTCCTTGGTCGGCCGGTAGCTGACGCCGAGGCTCGGACTCCAGCCGCTGTAGCTGCGCGCGTAGCTCGTGCTCTCGGTCGGCACCGCGCCGTTCGGCAGCAGCATCGTCGGGTTTGACGGATTGAACGACATGGTCGGCCGTGTCGCCGCCGTCCAGTTGTCCTTGTTGTCGCGCGTCGCATAGGCGTAGGAGATGGCGGGAGACACCACGACGTCATGCCATACCGGAACGTTGAAACCGGCGCTAAGCGACAGCGTGCTGGCATCCAGCGTGTTGTCGCCGAACGCCGCGCCCGTGACGCCGCTGCGGTTGAAATAGTAACCGCGATCGGCGGAGCCGACGGTGTATTGCGCCGTCGTCTCGAACAGCGGCAGCACGCTCGCGGCATCCGGCTTGTAAGCGTAACGCACCAACCCGGTGAAATCGCCGCCGCGCGTGGTGCGCATGCCGGCCGAGACCGGGAAGCGGAACATATCGTCGGTATAGGTGTATCCTAATGCTATATCGATCAGATGCGCGTCGAAGGTCGCGGTGGTGCGGGAGCCGATCAGGAACTGACTGGCCTCGCGACGTGGTTTGTCGCGCACGACGTTCGGGCCGGGATTAATCGCGCCGGAGGGCGTCACCGTTGGGCCGATATGGACCTGTCGCGGATCGGCGTAGAGACCGGCCTTGGTGAGCGGCCCCGCCACATCGAAACCGAGATCGGTGTAGCCGGCGAAAATGCGCGTGCTGATATTGTCATTGATCCTGGCGCCGACATTAGCGTTGACGCTGACACGCTCCGACTGGTTGTAGACGCGGAAGCCGTCGCGCCGCGTCGCATCGACCTGCAACAGCGCATCGTAATTCTCGCCGCGATAGCCGGTCTGCGCCGCGACACCGACCTGCCCGAAACTGCCGCCGCTCAACGAGACCTGCGAGCCGGGAGCGCTCGATCCGGTGGGCGACACGAAGTTCAGCGCACCGCCGAGCACGGTCGCGCCAAGACGGTTCGCCATGTAGCCGCGATAGACTTCGATCGCTTCGGCCTGACGCGGATTGGCAAGCCCGACGATATAGGAACCGTCGGCCCGGTTGATCGGCAATCCGTCCTGCAACGCCAGTACGCCGCGCTCGACCGGATTCTGCTGCAACCCGGAACCGCGAATCTGGATGCGCGGCTGATCGTTGCCGCCAAAGAAATCCTGAACCACCACGCCGGGCACATCGCGCAGCGCGCGCGAAACCGTCAGATTTGCCGTCTCCGGAAACCCGGCACTCTCGACCAATGCGACGCCGCCCGGCAGCACGCTGAAGCGTTCGCGCACGGCGTCCATCGCACTTCTCTCGGCCGCCGCATTGGCCGCGACGTTGATGGTGTCGAGCATGATGCTGGTGCCAGGTGTCGCGGACTGCGCCAGCGCGGCGTGACTCGTTCCGGTCAACAGCAACGCCGCGACAACGCGACGAAAAATCTCGTAGTGTCTATTAGAAATTCCGTCCGATATCGCGGTCGCGTTACCCGTCGCCGTCCTGGCTCGCGTTACGTTCATGGTGATTCCCCAAAATCCCCATAGCTCCGCCGCAGCACCTGCGCGGGAGCGCATGCCTCATTGATCCGGCGGCGAAAGTCGCCGCCGGGATTATCGGATAGCGATGCTTCGGCAGCGCCGTTGTGTTACTTGTTGCCCTGCCAGGCCGATGCGACCGACGCCTTCGGTGCCGCGACCAGCAACAGTTCGACCGGCCCGTTGCCGGTACGCGCGAAATGCTTCGGATCGCTGTCGCGGAAGACGATGACGCCGCCGGGCGCGACGGTTTTCAACGCAGCGTCATCAAACTTGTCGCCAAGCCCGACCTTGAAGTCTCCCGACAGCACCGTGACGATGGCGACCTTGCCGGCCGGATGCGGATGCGGCGGAATATCCGCATTGGCCGGCAGCGAGACGCGCGCCGATACCACGTCGCCGCCCTGCAGGAACGGGCGTAACGTGATCTTTTCCGGCGAGGTCTTTGCCGGCAGCGCACTCACTGCAGCGGCATCCAGCG
>ERZ778029.2408-NODE-2408-length-12803-cov-4.502118_pt1 | contig 12803 bp, 9 predicted proteins | sample MGYA00375759_ERZ778029 | MGnify/ENA primary metagenome ERZ778029 (study PRJEB29350, sample SAMN05389819) | bioreactor metagenome | isolation source: Ammonium sulfate bioreactor | place: South Africa: University of Cape Town | collected 2014-04-04 ...
TCGAATCCTCGAGCGTCTGATATCCGTGCGCGCACCCTTCCGGCAGGTAAAGCATTCGGCCGTTCTCGTCGCTCAATTCCACCCCGTACCATGCGCCGTACGAAGGTGACTCCGGCCTGAGATCGAGAACCACATCGAAGATCGTTCCCCGACTGCAGCGCACCAGTTTTGCCTCGCGCGCCGGGGCCTCCTGAAAATGCATGCCCCGAACCGTCCCGCGCGTCGTGCTCAATCCAAGGTTCGCCTGGACAGGCTCAAACGCGATACCCTGCTCCGCGAACTCCCTGACACACCACGCCCGCATGAACCGACCTCGATTGTCCAAATGCGGGCTTGGGTCGATGACGATCGCACCCGCAACAGATGTCTTCGCGAAATGCATGACCATCCTCAACTATGGGCTTTGCGCCCTTCATCTTATCAATGCTCGCCGCAACCCGCTGTTCCGGTTCGGAAACCGCCTTAAGGTTCCGTCCAACGCAATCAGTTCGCGCTCCCGGCAGAAGGAGCAACCGGATCAGGCCGACGGCGCAGCTCTCACAGCACGAAACAGATCGAGGTACAGCGCCTTCTCGCCTGCGATCAAAACGAGCATCGCGATGTACGTTGTGCCAAACACGCCGATATCCAAAGCAAGCCGCAGCGCCGGAATCAACGTTGGTGAATAGAAGGCATGCATCCCCAATGCGACGGCCGCGCCGACAAGGCTCGCAGTGAGCGGGCGAGCCAGGGCCGCCACGATATCGCGCACACGAATTCCTGTGCCGTGAACCGCCCAGATGGTGATTGGAATAACCTTAATCACCATCATGGCGGAATAGGCAGTCGCGACGCCGCGCGCTCCATACGGAAGCCCGGCCACAACTGCCGCAACCATAAGCGGCGCCGAGAACAACGCCATGTAGACGCTGCGTCTGATCAAGCCGAGCGAATTGAGCAACCAGCCTAGCGGATTGGCGATCGCAAACACCAGGATCGTCGGAGCCAGGATGCGGAATATCACGGCGGCATCCACCCACTTCGGTCCCAAGATCACGAAAATCAGGTCATCCGCAAACAACGCACACATGACGGTCAGCGGCAGCGTCAGCGTCACTACCAGCGAATAACCCCTCAGAAAGTATCGGCGGAAGCGACCGATATCGTCTCTGGTTCGTGACAAAGCCGCGAACGCGACCTCGCCGATCGTCGAATTGAGATTGTCGCCTGGAAAGTTGATCAAATGAAAAGCACGCCCATAAAGCCCGACAGCCTCAGTCCCCCATACCCGGCCGAGAAGAAGCTTGTCGGCATTAATCGCGATATACGAAATGAAACCGTTCAGCGTCGTGCCACAGCCGAACCGCAGCATCGACCGGACGCTAGCCGCCATCCGCAACCGCGGGCGCCCCGGAATCCAGCCGGTCGATAGCCACAAACCGATGGTTGTCGAAAGCGGGAGCGTGATGGTCATCGATACCAGGGCCCAGTACTCGTAGCCTTCCAGCGCCATCACGATCGATATGATCGTCCCGATCAAAAGCGAGCTGATCTCTATCGTCGCTGAAATGCCGAACGACATGGTTCTCTGCAGCAATACGCCATGCTGAATGCCGGCGGCGGTTATCACGAAGGTCATTGCAATGACCTCCATAATCGGGAGCAATCGAGGCTCGTGGTAGAACTTGCTTACCATCGGCGCTGCAACAAAGGCAATCAGCGTCAACATCCCACCGAATGCGACATTCAACCAGAACAGCGAGGAGGATTCTTCATCGCTTAGTACGTCGCGCTGGATAGCGGCCTGAAACAGGCCGAACCCGCCGAACATGTTCAGCACGCCCGTAAACGCCGTCACCATGGTGACGAGCCCATAGTCCGTAGGGTCCAGCAGACGCCCGAGAATCATGATCGAGAGAACGCGGATCGTAATTCCGATTCCACGCGCACTGACGTTGATAATGCCTGCGCGTACCGTTTTGCTTTTCAAGTCATGCATGGCATTCGCCGTCGCCGGAGTTCAGAGCAACAACTTACGGCCGTAGAACGCTTCGGCGTAGCCGCTGGGTGAATTGCACTCCATCCCCCGTAGCCGCATCAGCGACATGAAGGTTTCAGGCTCAAACCACCGCTTGTTGCTCTGGGATTTGAAAGTATTGACGATCAGACTTGCTTTCTTTTCACAGACCTCTTTCGGAAGAGGAATGAAAACGCCGGGTTGCCCTATATCGCCATCGTACTTGGGAATTTCGTACTCAAGGATGAGATGGTCCCTGAATGTGTTCCAGGTCAGATCGGCAATGAGCCGATGGTCCTGATGGGCATCGTGACGATTATGGGTGAATATGATGTCCGGCGATATTTCATGCTTGAGTTCTTCGAAGACATTTTTGATGTCGGCGCCGATGAATGGCATGAACCCATCTCGAAAGTCTTTCAGGATCATTCTTTTCATTCGAGATGGGCCGACGAACTGCTTCGCTCCACATTCAGCTTCCGAGGCACGGACGCCCCTCGCGCTGAATACGACCCAGTGAAATGCGACGTCACGAAGGTCCGCAGCCATCTGCAGCACGGCTCCGCCGCAGCCAATTTCAATGTCGTCGGAATGACATCCGAGACATAGAATCTGGAGTGGAGTTTCGCTGCTCCCCTCCGGCTTCAGGCGGAGCATGGTCATGCAACTTTCGCCACGTTCCGATACGGAACTGCCGACGGGCAGTCGCCCCACACCTTCCACGGCGGCTTGCTATCGTTGAGCTCCTCGAGGCGCTGCTTGTCCTTGAACGTATCCATACATTGCCAGAAGCCAGTGCATTTGTGCGCCAGAAGTGCCTGCTGCCGGATCAGCCGCTCAAATGGCTGCCGAACCAGTTCCTCGCCTGGATTGATGTGGCGGAAGATTTCGTTCCTGAAAACGAAGAAGCCGCCATTTATCCAGATATCCGATTGGCTCAACGCCGATACTTCGGCGATCTTTCCCTCCGGCGACATTCTGACGATGTCGAAGCTTGCGGTCGGCTGCACCAGTAGCAACGACGCTACCGCGTCGCTCTGCTGCAATTCATCGATCATGGTCGGGAGGTATAGGTCGCTGAGTCCGTCACCATAATTCGCAAGGAAATATTCCTCGCCCTTCAAATAGGGCTCCACCGCCTTGAGGCGTTCGCCAATCGTCGCATGCAATCCGGTCTCAACGAATGTAATCGTCCAATCGTCACTATCCCGACTAACAAAATCAATCTTTTTTCCGCCCTGCGACCAGGTGAAGTCGTTCGAAATCGACTCGTCATATCGTAGAAAGTAATCTTTGATGGCATAGCCTTTGTGCCCCAGGCAGAGAATGAATTCCCGGTGCCCGAAGTGCGCGTAGTACTTCATCAGGTGCCACAGGATAGGACGCGAGCCGATTTGCACCATCGGTTTCGGGACATCATCGACATATCCCCTGAGCCGCATTCCGGCCCCCCCACAAAAGAGCACGACCTTCATGTCTTTCTCCTCTCTGTGAACCGCTCCGCAGCTATCCGCCGCGAGCAAAAGCCTCAAGACGCCATCGCAGTTCTCAATTCCGCCGGAAGCTCATATCCATAACGCTTCATCCTCGCCTCATCGGCCATGTTGAGCACCGCGCCGATGAATTTCCGCCGGGCATCGCCGGCGGTTTCGAATCCCTGTCGTACAAGCTCGGATTCGGTCGCGCCCCATTTCACGACCAGCAGAAATCCGTCCAGTGATCGAGCCGCTGCGCGTACGTCCGGGCCTTCCGCGAGGGAGGGCATATCGACGATCACGAGGTCATAGAATCCCGCCGCATCGCGAAGAGTCCCATCCAGCGAGGCCGGGCGGCTCAATATTGCCTTGCCGTCACGCAGATCCGCGAGAGGAAGCACGTGCAATCCAGCCTGCACCTTCACGGCCATATCGAGCACGCTGGCAACCGGCTCTCCAGTCGCCCGACGCGGCGTGCCGGGCACGCCCGTAAGCCATCGCGAGACGGATGGGTTCTCCGAAGCACCATCGATCAGCAATACATTCTTGCCCAACGCTGAAACCGTATGCGCAAGCGCGACGGCAACTGTCGTCGTTCCTTCACCGGGCAGCGTCGACGTCACACCCACTGCCCGCAGTCCGCGCAACGATGGGTCGAGTATGGCCGCAGTGATATGCTGCAGCGTTCGACGTTCCGACAAGGGAGGTTTGGCGGCGCTCTCCGGAGAAACAATAACGTTGTCCTGCCGTCGAACGACACCGAGGCACGGCAGACCGAGAACATATTCCATCTGCTGAGTGCTGCGGATTGTGTCATTCATGACGTCCAGCAGGATCGCTGCGGTCGCCGCAATACCGAAGCCGAATAGCGCCGCTGCGATCACGATCAATGCCGCGGGCGGGCCATCCGCCCTGACGGGCGGCTCGGCGGCCGAGATGAGGTTCGCGCTCGGGCCAAGGCTTTGATAGAGTTCGCGCAGCGCCGGCGCTTTTGCTGATACGGCATCCGACACGCGAACCAGCTCCTGGAAGTAGACCCGGATCACACTGTTTACGATACGCGCGGCTTTATCCGGCTCCGAAGCCTTCAGGCTCACTGTGATGAGGTGGCTAGTTCCGACCTGCTTAACCTTCAATTTGCGTCGGATTGCATCCAGAGCAGCACTGTAGGCGGCGCTATCCTGATCGGCTTGGGGAGACGGATTTCCGGGGTCACGCTTTTGGAACTCAGCGACGAGTGCACCCGGGCCGGCGAATTCAGGATCCTTCTCGAGTTGCAATGTCTCGACGACCTGACTCAGAACATTGCCGGATCGAAGCAGCTCAATCTGGTTCTGGACCAGCGGAAGGTCCGCGCGCCCCGGCAAGATGGCCAAGTCGGCGCCGGTCAAAATCTGCTTGATGTAAATCAGAAGTTGGCTGGACGCGGTATATGTCGATGGCGTGAACGTCGTGTAGAACAGCCCGATCGCCAGGAAGACGGCGGTACCAAGCCCGATGAGTTCCTTGCGACTGCGAAGGCTTCCCAGTCCGAATGATGGCTTCGGCCGCGCGCCGATCCGGCTATCGGCCCTGTCTGTGCTGTAAACGACCGGCGCACTGCTTCTGGTATCCAGCATGTCTGTTTCAATCAAAGTGGGCGCCGTCGATGCCCTGTTCAGCTTGAGCAGACTTGCGAATCTACGCCGTTGCGGTGCCATAAAGCCGAATGGCCAACGCCCGCTCTGGTCCTCAGCTTGACCGCCTGCAGCCGCGCTCATAGAGCAAACGTTGGGTGACTATCCTCGTTCCGGAGCGAATGGGCAGGATCGGGGCGGTGTCTGCCGCGCTAAATCGCCGGCGTCGGAACGGAGCGTGGCGACCTTCCCTCGTTGTAAATCCACGCGCAGAAGGTGCCCATGATGAACCAGAAATACCAATTGAACGACAGGTAGAAATGCATGTTGTCCGAATAGGACTCGAGCATGTATGCGAGCAGGACGCACAACATGATGGCGATCCCAGGCCGATCCAGCCGCAACCCTCTCATCAGCGACAGCGCCACGGCCGCAAACAGCCAAACAATCGTGAGAACCCCCAGCAAGCCCATTTCGAAAGCCATTTGCAGATAGAAATTATGGCCATCGATGCCCTGGGGGCCTATCAGCGGAAAGAAACTCGGCGTGGACGCCTTGAACGACTCGAGGCCATGACCCAGCAGCGGCCTCTCCATGATCGACGGAATGGCGGAATCCCACAGCGCCTTGCGCCAGACATACGAATTGAGCCGTGTGCTGTCATTAAGCTGTGTAAAGCTGTCGACTTCCGTCGCGGCCGTAACGTCCGTCAATCGATCTTTCACACTTGGATCGGCAACGAGCAGAACCGGAACCAGAAAAAGGCCCGCAAGGAAACGCCGATCGATCCAAAGCGCATAGATCAGGAACATCAGCCCGCATGTCATCCATGCGCTACGCGTTTTCGTCAGCACAAGAAACATGGTGAGAACCGGCAGATACAGCGTAACCAGCATACGGACATGCGCTGTCACGCGGATGACTTGCGACGCCCTGATGTAGAGCGCCAAGCCGATCACAAGGACCAGGTAGAACGCATAGATGTTCGGATGCGAGAACGTGCTTTGCAGGCGGAAATCGGCCATGTCGGACAATCCACGAGCTATATCCACCACGGCATAAAGCGAGGGGGGGATAGACGATCCGATCACGACAAGGACGAAACGGGACAGATCACCGGAAGACCGGAAGATGAAAAAGGGAATGGCAAAGAACGCCCAGTACGAGAGCAAGACGAGAGCCAGCCTCAGCGCACCTCCGAAGTCTGGCGAGTAGAGTGTTGCGCCGAAAGCAGCCAGAAGGAACGGCGACCATAGTCCGACAACCGGGAATGGTGCGATCAACGGCCGCTGCGCCAGCATCACAAACGCAATCGCTATCGCCAATGCGTTCAACGCCGCCCCTACCCCCATCGACGAGGCACCGTCGCTCCCCCCCATCAAGTTGAAAATCGGATCGGAAGAGGCCCGGATCAAAAGAAGCCCGAACACGACGCCGCGCAGCGTGTCCCATACCGCTTCGTTATTAAGGGATCTGACCGAAGCCACTCCCCAGGTTCGGCCGGTGGCGCGATGCGGCGGATTACGACCTTCGCTGTCGATGAAGCCGGGTGCGGAACTCATGCTCGAAGTCCCTCGGCTTCGGCCCAGGCGTGACGACCACCGACCTCTCCTTGTTCCGCTTCCCGGATCGGCCGCAGCCAAGCCTCGGCTTCGCTGCGCCACGCTTCCGGCACTGCAGCGCTCGCTCTCCCCTGGCCAAGTCGGTCCATCAGTCGCGGAGCGATCAGAGCGCCGGCTATGCGGGGCAACTCCCTCCGCTGCCCATGCCTGAAGGCAAGCGCGGCGAAAACGGACGCGGCTTGCCAGCGCGATCCCGACCGCAGAAGCTGTTTGGCAAGGTAGCGCTCATGCCGCGCTTCGTCCGGCTCGATACCGCACCCGGCGGAGAGAACGGAATATCGTTCGGCGATGATCAAGCGACCAGCACGCATGCGCTCGACGTCCATGGACAGCGACTGGCCCCCCAGGCGATAGCCAACCAAAGGACGATCGACCGCGGCCAGCGGAGAGCGCTGAGCCAGCCTGATCCACAACTCCCAATCTTCCGAACCGCGAAGAGCAGGATCGAAACCGCCAGTTTCGCGCAGGAGACTGCGCTCAACAATCACCGATGAACCGGTCGGAATTGTATTAGTCTGCAATAGGCCGGCAAGAACATCGCCGCCCGCGACGTTGTGGTGTCCAATGATCCGGAGATGCTCGTCGACCGCCACAATTCCGGTGCAGCCCCACCGCGCCGAACCGTCGCGCAGCGCAGAGAGTTGCGCCACCAATTTATCCGGCGCCCACAGATCGTCGTCATCGCAAAAGGCAACCCACCGCCCGGCGGCGCATGCAATGCCAGCATTCCGTGCACCGGACACAAAGCGCGGCTCAGCGTGACGCACAACCTTGACCCTCGGGTCACGTGCGGCAACGCGACCCAACCACGCCCCTGTCCCATCCGTCGAACCGTCGTCAACCACCACAAGTTCGATCGAAACTCCGCGCTGCCGCAAGATAGAATCGATGGTCCGGGACAGCAGCGTCCGGCGATTGTGGGTCGGAACGACGATGGTTACATCGGTCACGATGGCGTTCCCCGTCTATTCAGCGGCTGGCCATCCAATCGCGCCGCATCGTGCCGACCCGCGAAACTCTCGACTAAATCCAACTGATTGATACGCGCCGTTCTTTTCGGGACAGATCGCGCGTTGGCCACGAAAAGCTCGGCGAGCTTGCGGCCCTCTTTTGAAATATCGTGCTGTTCCAGCACGCGCGCTCGCCCCGCCGCACCCATGTCCTGTATGAGAGTATCCGGAGCGCTCAGGCATCGCCTAATCGCCGTGGCAAGCTGGTCAACGCAACCTGCCGGGACAAGCCAGCCGCAGGTCTGGTCTGTGACAAGCTCCGGAATTCCGGCGATGTATGTCGTGATCACCGGCCGGCCGAGCGCCAGCGCCTCCATCAACACGACCGGCAGCCCTTCGGCCAGACTCGGCAAAACAAAAGCTCTCGCACCTTCAATAAGGTCGCGCACCTGCGTGCCGCTTTGCCAACCGACAAGCTCGACCCTACCTTCGAGTCCCAAGTCCCGAATGCCTTGCTCGAGCTGCGGCCGCAGCGGCCCATCCCCCGCAATGGTCATCGTAAATTGCACACCCTCGCGCGCAAGGATCGCCAGGGCACCGAGCAGAATGAGCTGCCCTTTCTGCTCGCTAAGCCGGCCCACGGATACAAGACGAGCTTTTGAAGCGATGCCCGACGGCTGCTTCATCAAAAAACCCGCATCCAGCCCGCACCGCACCAGCTTGATCTTTGACCACTCTCGCTGCGGAATCCAACGGCGCATCTGGCTGCCGGTAAATGAACTCACGACACAGATGAATGCCGCATGTTTTGCCTTGACGGGAAGGCCAAGATACTCCGGCCGATCGAATTCATCCGGGCCATGAACAGTGAAGCTGTAGGGAATTGCTGTCAGGATGTGGCACAGCATAGCTACTTCGGCCCCGTTCGTTCCGAAGTGCGCGTGAATGTGGCGTACATTTTGCTCCAGCACTAACCGCGCGAGCACAAGGGCCTCGGCAACATAGGCCAGATGGATAACGGCCGGACGGTTGGAGCGCCTGCTCATCTTAAGCGCAGCGAAAATGGCCTTCGCCAAGGCCAAGGGGCGCAGCGCCAAGGCCGACGCAAACGCCACGATAAACTTTGCGACCTTTCCATCGAGAATATAGAAGGTTCGTTCCCTCTCGCTCAGATCGTCCGGATCGACCAGATTTCGGCTATTTCTCCGCAGCGATACGCGAACGACGGATATGTTATTGCGCTCAAGTTCGACAATCTCCCGTCGAATGAAGGTGTGCGAAACGGCGGGATACTCGGAAACGAAGTAACACACCCGCATCAATCTTCCCTCGCCGATCAATAAGCGTTGGTATAGGCGTGCTTGGATACAATGGTCATGATCATGATTTTCAGATCAAAGAAGAATGACCAGTTATCGACGTAGTACAGATCGTACTCGACCCGCTTGCGCATCTTCTCGAAGGTATCCGTTTCACCGCGAAGGCCGTTCACTTGCGCCCACCCGGTGATTCCCGGCTTGACGTTGTGCCGTCGGAACATTCTCCGGATCTGATCCGCGAATTCGTCATTGTGCGCAATCGCATGCGGACGCGGCCCGACGAGAGACATCTCCCCCTTCATAACATTGAACAGTTGGGGCAGCTCATCGATGTTGGTCCGGCGAATGAACCGTCCGACGCGAGTAACCCGCGGGTCGTTCCGAACGGCCTGCCGGAATCCATCGCGGGAATCGTCAAAGGTCGTCATACTGCGGAATTTGAATACATTTATTGGATCGTTATTGAATCCAAGTCGGGTCTGCCTGAACAACACCGGGCCCGGCGTATCCAGCTTGATCAAAACAGCGACGATCACAAGCAATGGCCACAGCAGCACGAGCGCCAGTCCGGCTACCACGAAATCAAAACTCCGCTTCAATAGGCGATCTCGCAGCGACGAGGGCCCACAGAACAACTCGAGGACTTTCAGATGGCCATAATTTCCGATCCGACTGCAGCGCATGAGCTCCGCCATCGGCATCGGCAAAAGCTGAATCCGAACCGGAAGCTCAGAGAGTTCCGCCACAGCATTCGCGACAACCTCCATGTTGTCGGCGCCGAACAGGATCAAGACCGCATCGATCCGCAGCATCCTGCATTCGCGTCGGATCGTCGACAACTGTTCATCGAATGACCTACGGGTATTCTTCCGATCCGATACCGCGGGAAGATTGTACCAGCGAACGACCTGATCGTGGCGTTCCGACAGCCGCTGGCGAATATCCCCGATACCATACGCGCCCGGCATGATGAGCACAGCCATGCTCTCGTGATGCCATTGCCCACGCCGGTGAACCCGATCGATCACCAGCCAGAGAACCGTTCTGATGGTGAGTTGACCCAAGAGCGCCGCAGCAAACTGGGCGACAAACGTTCCGCGAGAGTAGCCACTCAGATTATCGGTGACGTAACCGATCGTCAGAAGGAATACGAAGGCCAGGGCAACCGCCGCACCTCCCCGCGAACGACTATGCTCGTTCCATTCCGGGCCGAGAAGATCGTATTGATTATCCGCGAAGCAGAGACAAACGTATATGGCCCCGAGCGCGACCGACGCCCAAACATAGTCAGCGCGATGGAAGATGACGCTATAGACTGCAAACGAATATGTCAGGAATGCACCGTAGGCGCATGCGACGATCACAGCCATTTCGAGACCGGCGACCGCCACGGTCCAAAACGCCTGCGTCTTCTGGACTCGTGCGACGGCAGGAAGATGCCCGGTCGAACGATATAATGCTTCGATTGACATGGCTTCGTCAGTTGCTTCTGCGATCCATCAAACGGCATTCGACATGCACGTAAGCTCAATGCACGTGATCGACGCAGGTTCTTTGCCAGCGCTCGCGCGATTCAAATTTCTCTATAATCAGCGATGATGAGACCGGAGCCGGTTTCCAAAAGCGCAACCTGTTGCGCTTTTGGGCTGCGGCAATGTGCTCCATGGGGTGGAAATGAGCCAAGCTCCGGAGCAGGTTGAGATTCCGCCTTGAATTCGCGCGCCGCCATGCGCGATCACGAACAAATCATCCGTCTCGATAGTTACTTCTTCAGGATCGGCACGCACGTGACGTAGCGGCTCAAGCGTTGAGCGTGCAATTTTGCTGGAGTTCTGATGACCTCAGATGCCGTGCTATATTCTGAAGCCAAAGATGACCTCTCCGTTCACATTCTGAATGGCCGCTTTGACCGTCTCTCGTCCGCTTAGGTGACCGAGGCAATATTCCGGGCTATTCGGGCGAGAGAGCGTGGCATCCTGTGCACCGTCAATGTCGCCATTCTGATGATGATGCGTTCGAACCCCCGGCTGCAACGCTTCGTCGAAAGCTCGCGATGGTCGGTGGCGGACGGTCAACCCATTATCTGGGTCTCTCATCTGCAACGACAACCGTTGCCGGAGCGCGTCACGGGAATCGATCTCATTGACTTGCTGTGTGCTCGTGCAACGCGAGAGAACATTGGCGTCTATTTTCTGGGCGCGGATGATCGATCGGTGAGAACCGCAGCCGCCGCGCTCCAGGCTCGGCACCCCGGCCTGGACGTTCGTGGCTGCGCCAACGGATACTTTGATTCCGAGCAGGCCCGATCGCGCGCTGAGGCAGTCGCGACAAGTGGCGCCGAGATCCTGTTCGTCGCGATGGGTGTTCCTCGGCAGGAATGCTTTATTGAAGATCAATGGGAGCATCTCGGTGCACGCATCGTCGTCGGCGTTGGCGGCAGCCTCGATGTCATAGCAGGACTGCGAAAGCGGGCTCCCGCTTTCGTTCAACGTGCCGGCCTCGAGTGGGCCTATCGGCTTGCTCAAGAGCCCCGCAGGCTGTTCAGGCGCTATCTGGTAACGAATTCCAAGTTTATCGGCTTGATGTCGTGGACCGCATTTGCCCATGCGATTCACTTGCGTCGTATGATTCCACCAGCTTGAACGAGGATCGACATGGCGTCGCGCAGACGATTGCTAGTGGTCATGGGAACGCGACCCGAGGCAATCAAGCTTGCTCCGATCATCCTGCACGCAAACGCCGACCCGGCTCGCTTCGAAGTGCTGGTCGTGCGCACGAGCCAGCACCAGGAAATGCTCGATCAGGTCGTCGACTATTTCGATCTCCCGATCTTCGCCGACCTCAACATCATGCGCCGCGATCAGGACCTCGCACAGGTAACGACCGCCGCCCTCAAGGGACTGCAACCTGTCATCGCTGAGACCCGGCCCGATGCCGTCATCGTGCAGGGAGATACGACAACAAGTTTCGCAGGCGCGCTGGCCGCATTCTATGAGAATGTTCCGGTCGCACATGTCGAGGCGGGCTTGCGGACCTGCAACAAGATGTCGCCGTTTCCGGAAGAGGTCTATCGGCGCCTCACCAGCGTTATCGCCGACTATCATTTTGCTCCAACCGAAGCCGCGAGATCAAATCTGCTTAGAGAAAATGTACCAGCCGAGACGATATGGGTTACAGGCAATACATCGATCGACGCCCTTTTGCTGACCTTGAAGAAAGCGGCACATCCCACCATCGACGCGCATGGCTCACCGCCCACCCTTCTCCTGACCACGCATCGTCGCGAGAACCAGGGAGAACCGATGCGCCGCATCTGCGAAGCGCTTCTTGTTCTGCTCGAGCGTTTTCCTGAGTTACGAGTTGTCTGTCCCATGCATCTTAGCCCACGCGTCCGTCAGGTCATCCATCCGATGCTTGGGATGCACCCGCGCGTGACTCTCACGGAACCGCTGGGTTACGAGCCATTCGTATTGGCGATGAATGGCGCTCACATCATTCTCTCCGATTCCGGTGGAGTCCAGGAAGAAGCGCCCGCGCTCGGAAAGCCGGTCCTCGTGCTTCGGAATACCACCGAGCGGCCGGAAGCGGTCGAATCCGGAACGGCGCGCCTTGTGGGAACGGAGGTCGGCGCGATCGTTTCAGCTTGCGAGCAACTGCTTACCGATCCTCGCGCTTATCGCGCCATGGCACAAATCCGGAATCCATTTGGCGATGGCCATGCCTCTGAGAAAATCCTTGAGGTTCTCGCCAGCTCGCTTGCCGATAGCGACCACCCGGAAGCCAACGCCACGCCGGCATTCGACGTTCGCGTGCCACTCGCCGCTC
>ERZ778029.2414-NODE-2414-length-12767-cov-3.432190_pt1 | contig 12767 bp, 18 predicted proteins | sample MGYA00375759_ERZ778029 | MGnify/ENA primary metagenome ERZ778029 (study PRJEB29350, sample SAMN05389819) | bioreactor metagenome | isolation source: Ammonium sulfate bioreactor | place: South Africa: University of Cape Town | collected 2014-04-04 ...
ATTACCGAATTTAATTCAACATTTAGTCAAAATCAATCCTGATCATGACATTGTCAATGAATATTCTCAAAGGTTGTGTGAATATTTTCGATTTTTCTTTTATTCAATTGAAATTAATCGAATATTTTTGTTCGTTAATTAGTATTGTCAAATTAGCTCAATCGACACTTGTTGATCTTATTGATCTATTTCATGATCTAACGAAATTTATTCCCAAACGAAATGAAAGCACGTTTGCAAACAATGAAAATCAACCCGGTCATCAAACCGACAAAGTTTATTATACAGTCAAAGGCTGGAGTCTTGTTGGTAAAGTCTGATTTCATTCTTTTTTGAATTCACAAACAATCTATTCGTTCAGGTCTTTTTCTTCGTCGACATATTTGCTCATTTGAAATGTTATCAACACCAAATCTCGAACAATTGGTCAATGATGTTAGTCGATACGTTGATTCGTATCTTCGTTCATCAATATTTAAATCACCGTTGCCACCGAAAGACGATCGAATGATTATCGAATCCGAATCGAATGATAGCAGAAAAAAGAATATTTCTATTCGAGATTTACGGATTCAAACCAAACAATACGCATCATCAGAAGTCACTATACCAGTATCGATTAAACAAGCCGAATATATGCTCACAAAACTCGCACTACGTCTCGATGCTGGCATACTAGTTGATGATTACGAATTAGAAATTCTTCGTTCGATCGAAAAAATCTATCCTCAGCTAGCCGAAGTTCCATTTGTTCATTATCTTCAAGCACGTTCAAAGAATAATTTTACTCAAGCGAACTATCATCTTCATCATTATTTCGATAAACAAAATGGCTTTCAATTGACATCGGACATTGGTGCGTTGCATATGTCAACACTTTTATCACATTATAATTTCAAGTAAATAGAATAGATTCGATTTTGAATTCAAAAATGAGTTTATATTTGAAATTAAAAGAATGGACGCAAAAAATGCGTTGAATGATGGAATGGCAATGTCTTTGTTACGTTCGGAAAAGGATATTATGCCGTTATGTGTTGTAAGTTTAGATTTATGAAAAATTCTTTGTGTTTTGTTTTTGTAAATTCGAAAATTGATTTCCTCAAGGATCAATTAATCGCTGGAACGATGAATTCATCACAAAAAGTCGATAATCTTCTTTTATTAGACAATCGATATTTAAAACAACTCGATAATTCCATAGCAGGATTTTTAACAACAGTAAATTGATTTTCTGATGAAGAAAAATTTGAAAAAAAAATTAACAACGGAAATAGGATGATTGTGTTTGTGTCGAAAGTTGGCCATCTGTACAATTAATGAGTCGAGGCAATTTACCTGCTGTTTTGTATGTTTTCATTTGTCTTGAATTTCATCTCGATTTTGTTTCGTTTGTAGACAACGCATTGACATCGATTTCGAACGAACCGATGTTAAATCTCGTTTCAATTGGATCAATCGTGCTGCAATACACTATCTAAATAAAACAGCTTTTTGGAATTTAGCTCAATACAAGTAGAAAGAAAAAAAAACAACTCTTGCCATCATCGATTGAATTTTGTTCGTAGTGATTTTGTTTTACTCTATGCAGCTATGGTTCTTGACAATAGTGAACATTTACATTTTCGTCATACGGATTATTATGCACTGGCTTGTTCGTATCTATCCATGGCTATAGTCAATCAAGTAATAGAAGAATGCGATTTTTAAATTTCATTTTTGTAAGAATTTTATTTTTCAAGGGTCAATATAATCTCGCGAGTCAAATGTTAAATAGAAGTATTGATCTTGTTCAATTATCAACAAATGCTCATAATCTAATTGATATGGCTCGAGCTGACGTTCAATTTGTTCTTCAATGTCGACGAAACGAATGGGATCGTGCATTGATAACAGCGAAAACATTTTCGAATTATTCACAAATTGAATATGAAATTCGGTAGATTTCATTTCGAGGAAAATAAATTACAATTTGATATGAATTCTAGTCGAGCTTTATGTTTACATAATCTCAATGAACTCGATGATAATCAACATGATCCCGTTGAATTACAGAAATTATTAAATCAAGAAAAAGTCTCAGATCTTATCTCTCGAATAAAGTAAATCGAAGAGAAAGAAACAAAATCTATGATATCTATCGCTTGTTTTTTCTAGACTTTTATTATTACTAACAGAAAATTGTGCAAAGAAAAATGATCTTGTGCCAAGTCTCGGTTTTCTCGAAGAATGTAAACAATTATGTACAAAATATAATCTTCAACATTATCTTATTCTCTGTCGTTTATACGAAGTACAATTAAATAAAGTATGATCTCAATTTCTTCTAGTAAAGCAATTCAAATAAACATTTGTTTAGTCATCATCGACAAATGCAATTCGAATATTGAACTCTTGTTTAACTGAATTGTTAAAATATGGCGATCAATATAATGTTGCACGATGTGCATTATTACTTGGTCGATTGTATTTATTAGAACTATCCGAAGATCGAACGATTTCAAATTGTAAAACATCATGTTGTTTTAAATTCAAATGTACATTCATTTTTAATTTAGATTTAAACGAAGCTGAACATTTACTTCTTCTAGCCAAAGATATCTTTACAAATTTCAAAGAAACTCTTTATTTGAAATTAACATATCTCTATCTCGTTTTTACTTATCATGATTCGACTCAAGTCGATAAACGTAAACAAATGGCGAAACTCTACAAACAAACCGATGTCAAACTAGAAACTAAACCAACTGTAATTTAAATTCATTTGTCAGATTCGATACAATAAACAAAAAAAACCAACATATCTATATATATTCATACGTATATCAAAATTTTTTCCTTTATTTTTAAATCGATTTCTATACAAAGAAGGGAAAAATGAAGATTAGCGTAGTTTTAAAACCGAAGGTAATTTAATACCTCGACCGATAGTTTGCGAAGCTTCTAAAACACATTTGGATAATTGTGATACATCAGCAACACGAGCGTGTATCATTGAAACATAACTCTTCGCATCTGAACTATGTTTAATCATTAATCTTCGTGCAATATAATCATCGAGTAATGATATTGAACCGACACGAATATAATCAATTTGCGATGGTAAATAGACTTCAATCGTTAAACGTAGAGATTCATAAGCTAGTAATTCATATGATGGTGAAAGGCGTATACGTAATGGTAGATTTAAACGTTGATAGAGATTGGTAAGTATTGATGCTAATTGTGTGTAGATAAAATCGATTGAATTCGATTTAAGATTGATACTATTGGGATCGATGGTCGATGCTGATGAGATCGATTGTTTTAACGTTTCTTCGAAATGTTTTGCACGATCATCATTGGCTCGTTGATGATCTTCGACAAGTAAATGTTGAGAATGTTCATTCGAAAAAGCTAAATACTCGAAAGTTAAGTTTTTGTTTTTCAAAAACTTTCTCATCTACCGAGTAGATCAATGCATGATGATTGTCCTGTATGTGGACTATAATTTCGTCCGATTGAGTAAACATAATATGGCAAAATATTCGTAGGAAAATTCGTTCGAATAAAAGGTGTAATCACACCTAACGGCGATGCCGTACCAAATAAATGTAAGAGTTCAACACTGTTTTCATCATCATCGTCACTTGCAGCTGAAAGAACAGTGAATAAATACAAATGCAATATAACGAGCAAATTCGATATTTACAAACGATATTAAAGACATTTTTAATGTCAGAAAAATGATAGCCAAATGCTTCAATAACAAATGATTGCACAACATTCGCTGCATTGCAGAATTGCATGTTGAATGCATCGAGACTTTTGTTGAAATAATTCAAAAGTAAATATTCTAATTGTGCACTAGAAATAGAATTCCATAGAAAAGAAAAGTTTGCTTTTGTTGTGTTGTTTACAATTCACCGAATGCAAACGAAGAAAATGGTGCAGCACCGATCGTTGTGACTTCAGCGAGATCTTTCCATGATCTCATTGTCAAACTCGATTTTCGTTGATTGCCATGTTCGTATAATAATTTCGGTGTACTTGTCTCTGGTACAGCTGCATGTAAAGGAGCAGGTAGTCGAAGACAAGCAACAAGAAATTTTGCATTTAATGCATACAATTGATCGCCCCATTGATGTAGTTCTTCAGACTAAATTATTTGTGTAAAGAAAAAAGAAGAACAAAAAAAACCTAGTCTACTCGAGATCGTTGTGCAGCTGCTTGTGCTAATTGACGATTGAGTTTCTTCCAAAGTTCATAGTCATGTTCGACTTTTTTGACATCAACAATCCAATGACGTCGTTGAAGATTATCCTGTAATTGTTCGTGACTTTTAAATAACATTTCAAGATCAATATCAGGCTCGACAACAACTGGAAACGGTGTATTTAAACCACCGGGTAACAAAGCTGACCGTTCCTTATATTGAGGTATTCGTTCGGCAATTAATGACCGAGAAAAGTTCTTCGCATAGGAATAAATTCGTTGACGAATAAGACTCATATCTAAAAACATTATGAGTTCATGTTTTTTTTGTTTTGTTTTATTATTATGATCATCATCATCATAGATATGTGTATAGGATCTATATTGCTTATAAAAAAAGCCAAAACACTGAATATATTTACATATACACACACACATATATAAATAAGCAAGGATAGAAATGAATAATTCTAATTGATTTTTCGACGTTTTGTATTCAATTGATTTGTATCAACGAATTGATCAAAACGTTGAACTAAAGTATGATTCTCTTTTCGGATTTCATCGAGAATTTGCTCGGTATTGTGAGATTTTTTTTCGAGATGTTTCAAACGTTTATGTTGATGATTCAAAGCTTTCGTTCGAATTGTTAATAATTTTTATAGAATTTCATTTGAAATTTTTGTGATCGAATTATTAGATTTCGTCTATGTTAACGATTGCTTAATGAACTAACTTCTCGACGAAGTTGAAGATACGATGCATGTTTACGTGTTTGTCTTATCGAACAAGTTGCTGTTGTTGTTGTTGTTGTCGGACAAAATGTCGAAAGATTATTTCGAAAACTTGTTAATGAAGCAAAACGTGTTTGTTGTAGTTTAGGTTCGATTTGTTCGCGAAAATGTTCGATAGCCATTGATGACATATCGCGTGTTTCTTGAAGAAGTGTACGTGGATTGGGAAATGTCTCTTGAGTTTTTAATTGACGGAGAACAGAATAGATTTCATCGAGTAACTAAAATCAAATAATTAGTTTGTTTTTTTTTTGAATCTTTTCAAATAGAACAATTCTCGTACTCGACCAGGATAAAAACAACAGAGAGAATTTTGTATCGATGAACCGAATGTTAATTTCAGCCATTGAATTCTCGAGTCCAATGATGAAATAATATCGTACTTAGTTGATAACGGATGTTTATGTCGTTCCGATTCTCGACGTGGCAATTGAATTTTAATTTGTTTCTGTAATTCATGAATGAAAACTTCTAATTGAAAATAATTTCGATTCAATTCTTCTGAACATAAACGATGAAAATGTTTATTAACTGCACGTAAACGACTTAGTTCGGCATAAGGAAATGATTTGAAGATTTTTTCTTGAACTATTATTGGTAAATCAAAGAAAGTCAAAGACATCTAGGAAAAAAAAGGAGAATCATTTGGCTTGTATATGAATGTACAATAAAAAAAAAAGTCAATAGTTTATTTGAGCAATCATATAAAAAAGAAGAAGAAAACGAATCGACTAGAACTACGTATATCAAAATACATATGAAGATTGCCGAATGAATTTAACTAGAGTATCGAATGTCATGAATGAAACACCGACAGATATCGGTCCTTTCATCCAATTCATAGTTACACCTTTGTATAAACCACCGGTAATACCTTCTTCACGAATGATTTTTACTGCTGTTGCAATAGCACCGAGAGAACGTTCATTCGGACGAATGACAGGTGCGGTTTGCAAACGACGACGAACGACATCAAATGGATACGAAGTTGTTTGCCCGATAAGACCGGATATAGCACCGAATATCATGCGTTCTGTTTTATTTATAGGTCGATGGGATTGATAATCTAAAGAACATTTCCATCGTAAAAAGAAAACAAAGTAAGATATTTCAATGATCCATTACCTAAACGTATATGTTTCAATGATTCATAGGTAAAAAATACACAGCCTGAGTAAGGAAGAACGCCGATAATTGAAGATAAAGCACCTCGATACAAAGCTATCACACCTTCATTACGCAGAATACTCCGGAAAACTGTAAATAAATTTGTATATCTACAATATCAAAACGATCTAAAATTCATTTTCGAGACTAAACTATTGAATACATACACTGTTTTATTCGTAACAGCCATACGTGCTCGTGCTAAATCTAATGGATAGGTTATAGTCGACGATGTTAAACCAGCTAATGAACCAGCAATAAATCTTCGACCAGGAGTTTTTCTTTAAAAAAAAACAAAATAATAATAATAATAGTACTCATTCGAATCAAATCTCCTACTCGTATTTATCAGTACCAAGCAACCATTTCCATTGTTCATGAGCTGTATAATAAATAGCTGCTGATGGAATAACACGAGCTAGATTTGCTGAATTGCCTCGGTATAAACTGAAAAATCCATCGTTTCGATATGTATCACGAATGAATCGAAAACAACGGCCGTAACTGAAACGATCAGTTCGAACTTGAAAATTGATTTTAGCTCGATCGAGTGGTGCGATTGTTGTTTTCGCTACCGCACCTGCGCAACCACCGGCAACTAACGATGTGAGGATTTTTTGAGTATTGCTTAACTAAAAAGTTTTCGTCAAACAACAAATTAACATTGAATTTATCGAAAAACAAAAGACGAAACTACTGAAGTATATTCTTTTTGATTTTGATTCATCGATTAAGATATCATTAATCATATTGCATAATCTTAAACATGACTCATTTTAACTCATCTAGAACATTAAAACGAAAATCTCGTATTTTTTTTCGTCGTCGTCCAGGGGTAAAATCGATTTCAATAGTCGTAAATTGAGTATAGGTTAATCTCTATATAATTGAAATGTAATAGTCGTAAAGATCAGAATATGAAATCAACGATGGAAAAGAAACTTCGTTCGAGTACAATCGAATCGACGACCACATGTCCTAAAGAAGCCGCAGCTACTCTCGATCCACTGGTTCAACCAATTGTCGATCAAGATGGTGAACCAGTTTATACTCGTCGACACTCGTCGATTTTCTATGTTCCTGCAACAGCAATCAATCGAGATGAAAACGAAAGCAATTCTCTTCGACGATGTTTTAATTATATACAACGATTCTCGGGCATTCTCTATGCATTACTCGCATCTGTACTTGCTACTTGTTCGAATTTTCTTCTCAAACAATTGCATATAAACATTCTCGATGTTCTTGTCATACGTTGTTCAGCACAAGCATTGATTTCAATTGCTTTCATTCTCTACAAAGGTTATCGACCCTATCCAGAAACTCATGCAATTCGCGTCATCATCCGTTCGTTATTTGCTGCATCAGGTACGATTGCATTCTATTATTGTCTCTCGCTTTTACCGTTACCCGATCTAACAACACTTCGATATACACAAGTCGTTTGGACGGCTCTATTAGCAATGATTATTTTTCGTGAACGAATTACTCTACCGACCATTATTGCGTGTATATTAACATTTATCGGTGTTGTTTGTGTTGCTCAACCGACATTTCTATTTTCAACAAATCGATCTCGTAATCAAACATTATCTGAAACAAGAAAAATACAAAATCAACAACATTTTATCGGTCTATTTCTTGCACTTTCATGTGCAATAACAATATCATTAAGTATTGTTTTAAATAAAACATTAATTCAACGAAAAGTTCGACAAAGTATAATTATGTTATACTTTCTTCTTACGACATTACTCGCTTTAATTCTTATTCGAATCTATACTTGGATATTTATTCATCGAACATCGAACGAACAATGGAATTTTCGAGCAAATTATCTCAATCGAGATTTTATTTTTGCATCGATTATAACGATTTCACAATTAATACCAATGGTTCTCTCACAAAAAGCTGTTAAACGCGAACATCCATCGATTATTACTGTTGTTCAATCATCGGATATTCTATTTGCTTTAATCCTACAAAATGTATTCACAGATATCAAAACCAATCTCTTAGCACTCTTAGGATCAACTTTAGTTTTAACAAGTATATTTCTCGTTGGAGGACATAAATTATGGCTTGATAGACAAAATCGTACTTGTCTACCGAGTATTACAACGCAAGGAAACGATAATAATAAAAATTAATCATTCTTCTTCTTTTTGTTCGTCTTAGTTTGAATAAAAAAAACTTTCTTGTCTTCTCGGCAGATGGTACGACAATCAATGTCGTTTCTTTTCTGTTCACGTCTATTCTTTTAGGAGAAAACTTGTTAACTAGAAACACATCTAATGGCAACTGAAGTTTACTGGAAAGAAAAAAGAAAATAATCTTCTCTATAATGATAATGCTCGTATCAACAACTGAAGATAATACTCTAGTAGATGATACAATCGATGAAAAAAGTTTACACAATGTCGATCCATTGATTCAATCGTTAATTGATTCAGATGAATTAGATCAAAAATCAGTATTATCTGTTAGTCCACAAACGAATTCGACTAATGAAAATAGTAAAATAACATCTATTCGAATTTTTCGTCGATGTACGGGCATTTTCTATGCACTTCTTGGCTCATCATTATTCACTTGTTCGGGTTTTATTATCAAACAATTACGTGTCGATTTTTTCGATGCACTTCTCGCACGATTTCTTGTTCAAACAACAATTTTAACATGGTTCATTTGGTACAAACACTATCGAATCATTCATGGATCAACTAAACTCATTCTTCTTCAAATTATTCGTATGATTTTAGCATCTGGCGGTCTCCTATTATTCTATTCAAGTTATCGTTTTATTCCTTTACCAGATTTAACTACATTTCGATATACACAAGTGATATGGACAACTATTTTAGCTATGTTAATTTTTCATGAACGAATCTCTCTAGCAACGATTGTAGCCATTGTATTGACGATTGTCGGTGTTGTTTGTGTGGCTCAACCGACATTTTTATTTCCGAAACGTTCTGAATCAATGAATACAATCGATCGACAATCTCGATCGATCGGACTTATTCTCGCTCTTCTATGCGCATTATCTATATCGGGAAGTATTGTCTTAAATAAAAAATTACTTGTCCTTAAAATTCCTCAAAGTATTCTTATGTTTCATTTTTCATCATTGAATTTAATCATACTTATTATCTATCAAATCTATCAACGTTTTGTTCTCGAACTATTCACGAAACAAACCATGTTTGCATGGAGATATTTTCTAGCTGCATCCGTCTCATTAATTCAATTGCTCTCATCAACAATTACGCAAAAAGCAATTAAACTCGAACATCCATCGATTGTATCTGTTGTTCAATCGTCAGATATTCTATTTGCTATTACCTTACAAAATATATTTACGAATGAAAAATCGAATTGGTTAGTCATACTTGGCTCGTGTTTAGTTACAACAAGCATATTTCTTGTTGGCGGTTATAAACTTTGGCAAGATCGAACGAAATCAACATCCAATGAAAACAACAATTCGAAAATCTAAATATCTAAAAAGAAAACAATCAACACAAATATATTCTACAGAACAAACACACTAAACTATGAGATTTCAAATTGAGTTTTTTATTATTATTATCGACTATTTTTTTAAAGCAAATACACACACACACAAGCACACGAATAAAAAAAAGTTGAGATTATTATCTGAAACGATTAAATATCTTTAAGTATATGCGGCTGTAAGTCGTTGAAAAAGTGTTTCCTGACGAAGTGGATCATTATTATCAGACATTGACGATGATGATCGCATTGCTAAGAATATATATGCACCAATAAATTCATGAATGCATTTACTATCGAGACCGTATAATGGGAGAAATTGTATTGTTTCACTATCGAATTCAATTGTAACTAATTGATTTTCCCAATTGACATTCCATGAACGCATTCGTGATATCCACCATGTTTTGCTGATTTCACCTGAATGTGTAATGCGTAGAAGACGATTTGAAGCAATGCCAAGTAATTCCTAAATGATGATAATATTCAAATAAAAAATCAGATCTTTTCGTTTTTTTTTCGCGAAGAAAATAGTCTAACTTCTTTTTTATTGGAATCCTTGAATTTAACTAAAAATGTTGTTATACCAAATTCAGGTAATGCTTGCCAAGCTTTGAGATAATGTAATTTCGCTTCGGTTCCATCGAGATTGCTGACAGCTGAATGAGCTTCGAGAATACGATCAGTCAACTAAAAAAAACGAAATCAATGTTCGCATCGTATCTGACATAATTCTCTGGAATCTTCGACTAGACTATGCCTACGTAATGCAAATTAGCTAATTTTCGGAAATGCCTTTGACGATGATTCATTAAACGAATCTATCGTTCTAAATATTTCCGATCGGATCTATTCCAGTGCTGTGAGTTATTCGTCTTACTTGTTTGATTTTATATTTTTTAACGAATTTTGTTGAAACGAAATTCTCCGGTTGAATATCGAATTTATTCGTATGAGAATTGGCTTGTGACGATGACGATGTTGGACGTTGCATGTTCAAAAGAGCTAGGATCGATTCTCGTTCGGTTTCATACGATGCTTCGCCAATCGATCGACCTTTTGAAGCAAGACGAAATGCTGCCATCCATTTCGCATATTGTTCTTCCTGAGAAAAAAAACGAATCATTACTCAAAACAAGAAGAAAAAGGAAATTTACAGTTGAACAACGGATTAATGTTTCATTCATGCCATCGATCGACGGTATCATTAGACGAATAATGTATTTCTTCGATGAAATATTCACATCCGGAAAGACTTCACAGCCTTTCAATGGAATTTTTTCCATCGGTGTTAAACGTTGTTGAGATTCATTGGTAAAATAAGTTAATTGATTATCGTGCATGACAAACCAATAGCGTTTAAATGTTTTCAATGTAAAACGACGTGGTTTCAACAAACGTAAATAATCCGTGAGTTGTTCATTGGATGAGATTGTATTCGGATTTGTTTTCGATGAACCTAAGAGAGAATCTTGTAGACGTTCGAGTGCACGATCGATATCGTAATCGGTTCCATTATCGTATTCATGACCGACATCATCATCATGGCAAGGAAATGATGGCGATTGAATCGATTGAATTTGAATTTGAAGCTAAAAATTTTTAAAAATCAATGAATGATGAAAATATTTTTTTTTTCATGAAAAAAATTTACTTGTAAAGCTGCAAATGTCATCATTTCTTCTTCTGTACAATCGATATCTTCGCTTAGAATCGACCATTTCGCTTGTTCGTATAATTGATTCAATCGAACGGCATCAAATCGAGGATTGAGATCGTAGAAAGAAAAATATTTGAAACGTAATAGAAGCAAATCATGCTCATGTACATTCTGTTCCATTAATGATTTCGATGAATTTAACCATAAATGATTTAATTTCGATTTTTCAATGATCGTCATCGGTTTGATCGTATCCGAGAGATGATTTTTCATGGGTGTACAAGCAAGATTATTATCGGTATTGACAACTAAACTATTTAAAGATTTCGATAGATTCGAAATCGATCGTGGAGTTATTGATCGAAGTTGTTTAGGTGTTGTTGGAGAGAATAATGTTGATGTTGTCGATGTATTATTAGCGAGTGAATCGCCCATTGAATTATGTCGATTGAGTGTACCCATGTTGTAACGTCGACGACGTGGCGATGTTCGACGTTCAGTTGTATTTGTTGAATTGGCCGGTTTTGTTGAATAGAGAAACGATAATTCTTCGGGATGTCGAATGCCGAGTTCCTGACAAAGTTTACAAACAGATGCAAAAACTGATACAGAAAAATCAGCATTAAGCGAAAGAATTCTCAAATCGGGCAATTGCAATCGAAGTGATTTATGCATGCTAGTAAAATTCAATTGTGCATCCGATTGAACACCGTATTGATCGAGTGTCCATTTGGTATTTGTTAACCAGATGTTCATTTTCGGCCACCAGAGTGCATAATCCGAAAAATCTTGAGATACATCAAAACGATTAACAAGTTGAACCATAACCGATCCAATTGTCATGGAACTATTGACAAGAATATTCGTTGAATCGATATTTAAATTCCATGATAATGGTTTCGGTAATGTTCGTTGATTGAGTGAGATAGGCATTGGAATTATTTGGCCGATGATCTCACTCTCTAACCTGAGTAGTAGTAGAAGAAGAAATTTTTTTCTTCTTTTCTTATTCTTCTGCTGGTTATATCTACGGATTATGATTGACCAATGAGAAATGTTCGCGTCATTTTTCGGTCAGTTCAGCCTCCTACCAAATGATTTTCTTCGAAGAATATCTTTTTTCTTAAATTTAATAAATTAATTTGAAAAAATCATGAAAATTCTCGTCGGATTCATTCGAAAACATCCGTTGAGCAATGTTCATCAAATCACACAAACAACGGACTAGCCTCTTTCGTTCTCTATACATCTCTCTCTCTATGTTGTGTGTCTGCGGTCGTTTTCACTACTTCATTCCATTCGTGACCAGTCATGGGCGATTTTAAATCGATCGGCAAGGCTTTTGTTGATTTTTACTATAACAAATTCGATACCGGTCCACGTGAAGGTGTCGCAGCACTTTATGTATGTGTCGAATGTTTGCTCATTATCTCTTC